>Ga0209489_102345_pt1 | contig 38652 bp, 10 predicted proteins | sample SiratrowhiteBW_FD_187527 | JGI IMG/M metagenome (GOLD analysis project Ga0209489, IMG submission 187527) | Root nodule microbial communities of legume samples collected from California, USA - Siratro white BW (SPAdes) (version 2) | ecosystem: Host-associated > Plants > Roots > Nodule | place...
AACTAAGAAATGTTGAAATGTTGAAAAAAAAAAAAAAAAAAAAGCTTGTGAAGTTATTGAAAAACTTAAATATTTATGAAAAATATTCTACACACACTTTTAAAATTCGAAAAAAAAAAATCAAGAATACATTTAAATGCTTAAGATGGCTGAGTTCACACATTTTTTTTTTCAAAAGGTAGTTTTTGTCGTATCCTTCTTTTCTTCACTCATTTAGTCAACCAAATAACTCCTCATCTTTTCTTCATATTTTCATCCTCTCTTCTTTTCATCTCTAAGTTAAACAACCTAATTGTTCATTTGTTTGAAGAACTCGTAAGGTGGATGATATTGAAAATATAATTTACCATTTATACAAAATAATAAAACGTAGGAAAGCCTTAGATGGAAATAACAAGTAGTTAGTTACTATAATGAGATGGAGAGGTTATTTATTTGCTGTCAAGGAAAATATAATAATAAAAAGTATTGTTTAATATACCAAAGATTTCTCCATTCTTTCTCCCAAAAGATATGCAAAAATGGATGATGACGTTGAAGACGTGCAAGGTGGAAACCAAAAGTATATTGGTTAAGAATTATCATCGGCACAAATGGCTTCTATTAGAGTCTTCATTCTTTTAATTAAAATATAATGATGAAACTTTTGGACAGTTATATAAATTAGCATTTTAGAATTCTACTCATATCGTTTACCAATTGCAGAAGGTATCAATGTTGAACTTTTCTCAGCATCTATAAAATAGCAAGACAAATATAATAAATACAGTTATTGGGTTTCGATAAAGGGAAAGGCCAAGAGAAAAACTAATGAATAAAGAAATATTATGGCCTCTTCCTGCTTCAACTCCAATAAGAACAAACGTTTTATAATTCCAAATCGTATTAGCCTACATTTAGCACTTAGTTTTAAATTTAATTAAACTCTTTCATCTGCTTCTAGAAAGTTGATGTGAAAATTGTTTTATTTGAATTAATGTGTGATTAGCTAATGCTTTTTAGTCTTTTTAAGATGGAAAAAAAGAGGAAAGTAAAGACTACGTAGGTCTAGCAGTAATGTATATACGTAGGTCTAGAGAATTTATTTCATATTAAAATAGCTACTTTTTTTGGTAAAGAATGTATAGAAAATTATAATATCATATCGGGGTGCTTTTGTAACTAATTGAACCGTTCTCATTATTTTTCTTTTAAAAGAATATTTTAGTATTATTTTAATTTATATATATTCTTAAAAGGAAACTATCATTTTTTAAATATATAAAAAAACAAAATATTTTGCCTATTTTTTAAACGGAACCTAGAATTTTACCTGGTTTAAATCAATATAAGTTTGATTGCTTGCATTACTTCATTAATTTGATGGGTTATCTTCAGCATAGTTTGGGTCAATTTTGCTTCAGTACTATTGTCCTTGGATCATTGCATTCTGCACCCCATTCATTCAAGCTGCACCACTATGGGTTGGTGAAATGTCAAAAGTACTCCCAGTTCGGATTTATAAAATAATGCTATTCTAGATTGGGTGATAATGACAAGGTTTCAGAATGTATAAAGCAGAATCTATTTTGAATTTTTGTGTATATTCTGAAAATACATTATGAAGTCTTATGTATATTCTAAAAGTATATTCCGAAATACATAATTTGGAAGGTAAATCGAAAATTCAATTTTTAGTGGCTACAACATCAACTTATGGGACTGCAGAATGAAATGGCCTTGTCCTTGTAGTGCAATATCTCTTGGAGGCCCAAACAAAGATTAAAGGTATATTTTATCCAACAATAAAGATAGCTAAGAAGCCCAGAAGCCACCTTGCTTTAGGCCCAATTCGTATTGTGTCTACTTTATAGAAAAAAAAAAAGCAGAATGAACCAAAATCACTCTTGATTTGTATCGCACTGTTTCATGTACGTGTGAAATACTAACTGTCTTAGTATATTCTTTTGCTTTTTAAATGATTTTATCGCAAACTATATTGTTTTCTTCTAAGTAAATTTTTATTAAAAAGCACTCCGAGTACAGAAGTTTGACCGGGTGAAATCAATGGGATGAATCAAGCTAAGATCAATACACCAGTTAGAGAAAAAGAATTGAATAGTGCCCATATATATTTACCTATACATTGTTCACAAATAGAAATTTATCATGTTTATTATTATTCAATACAAGTTACGACAGATATAATGATGCAAATGAGAGGAAAACTGGAAAATTATCAAAAAATTGATTTTAAGTTTAAACTCAATTTTATAAAACATATTTGTAAGTTGAGGTTTGTATTTATTTATAAACTATCTCGTGTGTGAGATCATATTGTTTAATATGGTCTGATAGCAGCAATATATAGAATAAGTTTTGATATCATAGATGTAGACTTTAAGCTTAACTCAAACTTATAAAATTGGCTTATAAGATGAGATTTGCACCTATTTATAAATTATTGAAATACCTTATACTGATCTAGGAAATTTTATACTTCTAACCAATTTTTCTTTTGTTTGTCGAACACTTAATTTTGAAGAGAAGCCGAGTTCTAACAGCACGTTATGTTAAAAATTCAGCAAGCAAGGTCTTCAAATAAATTGCTATTCTAATTCATTTAACTTTAACAGCTAAGAAATAGTTATGTTCTCCGGAAAAATAGTCAAAGTAATTTGTCAATTATATGCACTCTTCCAATAATTTTGGGACAAACAATGTTCACTTTAGTTTTTCTATGAACAATTTGGCCACTAAAATGATGGTCAACAATGTTTAACCTACCATTTTTCCCAGAAATATGGGAATCTTTACTTAGTCTTCTATTACATCCACCAGTAATGTAACAGTTTTCACTCATTTGATATACTGTATTGAAGTCATAGGGCACATTGCTTTGGTACTACGACCTTGCATGAACACGATCATATATTTAAAGAACATATATTATTTAAGATACTTAAGTCTATAACTAATGCTTTAACCTAAGACTATTATCATGCATATCTGTATATATATAATATATATATTAAAGTGACGAGCTTGCTAGAAGATTCGAGGTGATAAATCCATGATTTTGTTAGGGGCGCTAGAACTGTATTCTTTGGACTTTGTTTATTTTTATTTTAGTATATATCCCCACCTACTTCTAGGGTTCCCTACATCATATAATGATATGTATGAACAGATTAAATACAATCAATGAAGATAGTATCAAAGGTGATTGAGATACCCAATTTGGATCAATCCCAAGATCTACGTGGAAAGAACATTGATCCTGGCCTAAGACACTGTTCCATTAATATGGTAGTGGACCAGTAGGGACTAGCTACCTGCTACGCCTATTTGGTTCTGATTCAGTTTCACGATTTGTGGACCTTACAAGCAAAGTGCACAACAAAATCTGATATGGTTAAGCTAATTAATTAGATAACCCCCATATGACAATTGTGTTAAGGATGTTTCTTAGTGCAACATGGAGAAAACTATAATGTTTTTGAGGGTTTTCTAAATAATTAAGTACAATGAATTGAAGGAGGGTCGAATACTAACTGAATGAAGTTCATGCAACCTTTGGAAAATAATTTTACTTTTGGACCACATGAAAAGGTATAGCTCATTATCAAGGAAGATATTGTTTGAATTAGAAATTAAACACGTATTAGGTTGATTCTATTTGTGTGCTTTATGGAGATTTTGGACAATTGGAGGATCATAACACTACTTTACGACATGAGTCCATAAACACTGAAGATGCTATCGATAATAATGCATTTAAAGCAGTGCAGCGAATATTAGCCTCGTTGTCATATCTTAGCTTATCATGATTGATTAATTCCTGATTAATAAAATAATTGGATAATGCTGGTTTCTTATCTGCTAAATATAATTGCTGTGATACACCACCAAGTCTTTTGTCGCATAATGGACCCAGGATATACATGAATGCAATCACTTCAATGGGAATGGTTTTGAACTAAATTTTTAACTATGAAAATTTTACTTTTGAAGATAATCATGTTTGAGTTTGAGAAACAGTTAAACATTAAATGTAAATATCTTGAAGAATATTAAATATGTCATCAACATCTTGATAGAGATCCCTTGAAAACATGGGTTGGACCATGCTTATAACGGTTAGCGAGGTGCAATAAAGAGATAGTGAGGGACCAACATATTTATGGTTTAACTGATCATATACCACATGTTGAGTCACAGGCTGCACCATCTGTGCCCCGTCAAGAAAAGCACAGTAAAAGGAGCTAGAAATGAGTAAATAATCCAGTCAGAAAAAATGCGAAACCAGATTCCCCTCAATGGTTATGATTTCTGATTGATTTACATAAATTTTTATATATATAAACCGCACGAAGAATACTCATTTTTTTTAATGTATGTACTACCTAAAATAATTTTTTGTTATTTGAAGTTGATTTAGGGTCATTAATCTTATTATTATTTGAAATCAATTTAAAGCAATTAAGAAATAAGTATTATCATTGTTAATTTTCTTTTATAAGTCAAACTGAGTTCATTATATATTTTAAGGAATAAATTTACAAAATCTTGAATTAATAGAAAAAAGCGTTAATTAATATGATTACTATAAATTTTTCTCATTAATAAAGTTAATAATTAAGATTGATAATTATGGATTCATCCATGTAATAAATAGTGTTTGTATAAGGATTGAAATATCTTTTTAAGTGTTCTTTTCATTTTATTTATTTTTTACTGTTAAAAAAAGTTTCTATAAATAAGACACACCTCATATATATTGTACATGTATTATATGATTATTGTTTCTTCGTCTTTACTCAGACGTATACCGACGTAAATGTCACACAATCTTTTGTAGATATTTTTTCTTCAACAAAAGGCGAAGATCTCATTATAAGATTGAGATTGAATACCTAATCGAATTTGTTGAATATCGATACTGAATACAATCACAAAATTAAAGAAAAAAAAAACGTTTGACTGAAAAGAAATTTTCAAGTCAGTCTTATAATAAATGAATTCCCTTATATACTAACCTAATAAATTTCCTTATTTACTAACCTAATATTTGTATAGTGAACAATGCACACTCCATCTACGTTATCTATTCAATAATAATGTAACAAAAAAGATATTTATTGCAGAAGGCTAGATTAGCCTATCTATGCAGGGATTCCTTGAAAACAATTTCTTCAAATATTATTGCCCTTTGTTATATTTTGCTCTATGTATATTTATGACTTCTGTATCTCAAGTCATGGATTATTCTCATAATGCATCACTAAGGTATGTGTCTATTGTCACTTCTATAAGGTATTCGTGTGAAGAAATATAAATGAAGCTATCAATTCCATCGGAAATAGGGTAAAATCTGGCATGCTCTCTTCTCTTTCGTTAAAGTGTTTTTATATATCACCTGATAGAAAAAGAGACTACGTAGACAATATAATTGATACAAAATATGTTAAGAGTAGAGAGAAACAAAATTTTGACGAAAATAAGGACTCTGCGTTGGATATGTACCAAAATGAAAACCAAAAACATAGAATAATGGACACACGTCTATGCCTTTCCCACAATTCAAATTTTGTCTAAACTATATATCACTGTCAAATAGCTAATGTAATTGGAACTGAAGTGAAAGAAATGAAGAACATTCTAATACTTGATTGCTCTCTTGAAGTGAAAGAAATAGCAAGGTTTTAAAATGTAGTTGTTTCAAAGTTTTCTCTCAATCTTTGACAGAGTGAAAGTTTATAAACAATATGACCATAAAAACCTTCACATCCTAAATGCAGTGGCAGGATCTTAACTAAAACCTTGTTAATTAATACCATAACATGTTTAAATAAAATGATTTGGCTATTTAAAAATGACAATTGTAAGAGTTAAATGCAGAAACGTGCATACAAAACATTGAACATCATTATGAACTCTATCCATGTTTGGTTCATGAAATTGAATCGTCAACTAGCTACCCTTTGTACTGCACCAACAATTATGGCAGATTAAGAACAACTTAACAAGTACACTGCTTGACAAATCACTCAAGTTAATCGGTATATGCAATAAGAAACATCCGAATAAATAATATATTAAATTTTCCCAAGATATTAACGATTTTCAGGTTCAGGGAAAGTCTCTTGCAAACCTGCAAATAGTTAAATGATTGTAACCATATTTCTGTCATTTGAATTAATATTCAGAAAAATGAAACAAACAAAAAATCTTGTGTGAAGAACACAAAACATTTTACACTAGAATGTTGTGTAACGTATGCTACTTACTTGAAGATGATAATGCCTCCATAAGCTTTATTTGCAGTTCAGAGTAATCAGTATCAATCATATTAGGATGATTGGGATCCTTCAGATCATTTTATACAAAACGAATAATAATTATCAGTTTCAAAACTATTACCATAATGCTCAATGACAAATAAATTAACATAGTACCTCTGATTGTATGGTGTGTATGAATCTACCATTTCTTCTGATGGAACTAGTGCTAACCACGCTAAGTCCTTCTTTATGTAGAATGTCCAATAATCTTGACATGGGAAAGACACTTTTCCTGAAGCTATAGCTGCACATAATCTCAAGCCCTCCAGGGAAAGGACGAACAAAAACCAAAGGTGGAAGATGAGTAGTACAAGAGCTTTCATTCTCAGGACCAACGCTACTCAAATGAGACACCTTCAATAAGGAATCCCTCTTTGCTTGCAATTGCTTTACCTTATCTTGAAGGTGGTTGATATAGTTCACAGCCTCATGCACATGATCTGAGGTTGAACGCTTTCCCTAATGATGGTCATCAAGATATGGAATGGAACAAAAGCACCCCTAATGACTAGTGTTTTTCAAATTTCAATTACTCTTAAATTACAACTAGAAAGAAGATAAAATGAAAACAATTAAAGTAACAAATAGTTTCAAAGACAAGTTGTTTGTGCGTAGAAGGTGCTTGCTTACCTTGATATATTCTGAAGGCAGAAGCGATCTAAGGTTGGTGCAGAGTTTTCCCATCTCTTGCCTTCTTTGTCTTTCAGTTTCCTTATGCATCCACTTCTTGTTTTCATCCATTGCAAGCTTATAATCTTATCAATGCCATAAAAGATCTGATGATCTTGATACACAATTAAGGAAGGTGGAGAGAGAATAAATCAGCAAATTAAAACTGAAAAGACCAAACTATTCATGACTTGGAGTGGAGAGGGTTCATGATTGTGTATGCTATCTTTTTGGGGTAGGCGAAGATACCAAAACAAGAAAATAGTTGATCGTTAGGGCTTGAGACTACTTTTCATTCTCCTTATATGCTAGGATTCTGAAATCCTTCCCTCATAAGATTAGTATCCATCTCATCTCCCAAATCTGTATACTCCTATTTATATTTCCTTTTTCTTTGGTGGGGCACAGTGTTTCTTCTCTTTTGAATGTGAACAATCATCCACTCTATATTATTTACTTTCATTATTTAAGATTTTGGTAGGTAGTTAACTTAAACTTTACCTTCAAAATGAAAAGGGATAGATTTATTTTTTTGTCAAAAAAAGTAGTTGAAACTGATACTAATTTTTAATATTTCCCGTAAAGAATAATGTTTTTAATGAGTTTTAAATGAATTTTTATTTATATTATTATATAAATTTAACTTTTCTCCCTTTTGTCAATATAATATTATTATTCTGCTCCTGATTAACTGAAGTGACCAAGGGTACTGTTTTTCGTTCTTACATACTAGACAATGATGGTGATAGGTTTTAATAGAAGGTGATGCTTAAATCCTTAGGATTCATTGTTAACCGGGAGCCTTTATTTATACATCTCTCTGAATATTTAACATTTTCTCCATTTTTTTCCTTATCACATTATATTATTTATCGTAGATAATTGACTGCTCGTTAAAATTCAAGTTAAATGGTCAACTTATTGCTTAGTTAATATATTCTTACAAAAAAACATAACACTGTCGGTTTATCGTAATTATCATCCTATAGCTTTTTGCACAGACCAAAAAATTTAATGAGTAAATGTTGAATTTTAAAAAATAATTTTAGTTCTAATTTTGTAATGGGAAGAATAGAGTAGTAACTTGTAATATTAAGTTTTATAAAAGTAGTTTTAAGAGAATTAATTTTGTTTAGATAAAAAAAATAGTTTTTATATGAGAAAGGAGTATACACGAAAGTAGAAGAGAGAAAAATTGTTGAAAAATAATACAGAAAAAAGGTCAGATTTATAAAATCAACTTCTTTTTCAGAAGTGTTTTTTTTATAAATCTCAACTATTATCTCAATCGTACCGCTGAAATTATTCAAAAGTTTTATTTATTCAAAACACAATTAAAATCTCTTCAAATTATCTTTCTCAAACATATATATTTGGACAAATATGCTTATGTCCCTAAAATTTAAAGGTTAATACATTTACAAATTAATAATTCTGTTTTTTTTTCAGCAAATAATAAGTGAATAAAACAGAACATTTGAGATACTTGAATCCTTAAAAAAGTGTTTGACATTGCTCAGACTCCCTTTTCTTACGTACTGCAAATAGATCCTAAGATCATATTACATTATTCCTTTTCCTACAAATTGAAAATAGATCCTAAGATATATTTACATTATCTTCCTCTCACTCTCAGTAGGCTTTAGAGTATTTAGATTAGGCCACCGATTTGCATATTTGTATACATGAAAAAATCATATATTACATGAAAAAAAGGTATTAAAACAAATTGAAAATCACACGAAAAATAATTAACGTTATATATCCTTAATTTGGTTGCACAATGACGAAAATTTTCAGATATAGCTATAATTGTTAGTACTATTATGGTTCCTTCTCCTTTCCATTGAGATACTCTCATATTGGGTTTATCTTCCATGATCTCTTTTGATTCTCTAGTTTTGAGTTATTATAACTTATAATTTGATAAATATCAGAATGAGACTTATGATTTGGTTATTCAACTTTTTTATGACTTAGACTCATATTTTAGATATCCAACAATATACACTAGTCAGAAAAATAAGATTTTGTCTTAGAAAACCTGTTTATTATCAACCTCCAACATTTTAGCTATGTCAAGAAAAAATCTCAATAGAATTTACTACACAATTTCTAAAAATTATAATATTTTTGTAATTTCAAATAACCCAAATCATTGTCATCCACATATCTTTCCACAAGTTATTTTGGTTACTATTTATACTCATAAAATAGAATTAGATGAAGTATTGGTTTGCCTCAAAGTGTTGTACATTAGTGATTCCGATCCAGTTATTGCATATATTACATATCGCCTTGCAATCTTACATGTGAAAAACAAGTAATTATCACTTTCACCATCTATTTTACACATTAATTGAACATAACTTATTTTTCACCAAAATCGCTATCTTTTGTGACTATCTATTTATCATGACTAACAATTCCTCTACTAACATCTCGTTACTAACAATTTCATCTTTTGTGAGTATTCTATCTATCATGACTAACAATTCCTCTACTAACATTCTTTTACTAACAATTCCATCATTACATAAAGACTTTTATCACACTATTTTAAATTACATAAATATATTGCATTTTATACATATTAAAACTAACTAAAGTTATAAACATCAGTTGTTCATTAAAGATACTATTTTTAAATCCACCCACCTTTCCAAGTTTGGTAAGTTTTTTTTCTGAGGTCCTACAACAATTAACTTACTTGAAAAAAAATTAAAAAAACTTGAGCGTGAAATTTTATAAACTAGGATAGTTGACACAAAAGTAGTTAAAATCAAGATTTTAATCAGAAATTGTATATATTATCTGTGGTTCAAATTCCACACAAGATCGTAAAATTGTCAGATAGTAAAGATTGTCCAATCAAACATAAAATGTAAAAAAGTGTGATTGCAATCTTTTTTCCATACATTGACTATTCAATCTTCTTCTGTGAATGGTTCAATTCAAAACTAATTTTAATTAAAAACAAATCCAATTAAAATGTTACCTTGTTATATGTATTATTAGTATTACCATTACTCAATTAAAATTAACAATTAATAATTTTTTTATGCACTTTTTCACCTCTTCTTTATTGAACATGAGGTACAATTAAAATAAAATCATCACTCAATTAAAATAAATTAATACAATTAAAATTCAAAACAAATTTCAACCCAGTTAAAAGTTAAGAATATTTTATTTTATAATATTCATATTCTAGATTGAATTGAAAATAAAACCGAACAAAGTCACTCTTTATCTACGTCTTTTTTATTTCATCTATAATATCTTTCAAAAAAAAATTTATTTCTTTTAATCCTATCTATAATCTCAATTTTAACTATGGTGATTTACACAAAGTAACTTAAGTCATAATCCTTTTAGTTTTTTTTTTATGCAATCATATATAAATTCTACAGGTCCATCCTTATTTGATAACTTCATTTAGCGTGCTACTCTACCGACGTTTTAGAATTTGAAATTTGTTTACTTATTGTTTTAACTGTTCTTTTATTATGTTTTCAAGTTATATTGATTTTTATATTTTAAAATACTTTTAATATATTAAAATCAGTATAACATAGAGACATACGTACTAGAGATAGTAAAAAAAGAAACTAGCAAAGAATTTGAACTCAACATTATATTTTCTACCTCTCTATCATAATTTTTCACATCATCCCTCTCCCCTTTAAAAGTTGTTTATTATACATTTTGTATGGTATAACTTTTATTGATGTTTTTTTAATTACAGAATTTTTTGAGACATGTGTATATGTAAAAAAGATAAAAATAAAAAATAAAAAAATATACACATTCAACATCAATAATATATTTAGTATTTAAATAACGAAATTGTTCCGGCCTATTATTCCTAAGCCTTTTGTTCATCCATCAGTCTAAAAGGAAATTGTTTTGGTGAATGAAAGTGGCTCTGAGAAAATTTTCAGTGGAAAAAGTACCTCGTCTATCCATGTTTCTTTATCTTATAGTTAGAAAGGTTGAAATTGGTAGAGTTGCTAAAAAGGTTTATTTGGTAGGGAAGACGAACTTGGAAACGACTCAACTCAATTTGCGGATGACCCATAATGAATCTTTTGAGAAGCAAATGAACAGAAAGATTATTAAATGTATCTTGAGGATGGCTCATTTATAGATTAATAATTAATTTTAGCAAAACTAAGATTACGGGAAAAATTAAATTTGACCTAGTTGGTGGAAGTAGTTGAATGTCTTAATTGCATTGTGGAAGCAATACCATTCAAGTATGTCTAGGAATTCTGATCAGTGCACATGCAAAATGTATATCATCATGGAGACCAAATGATGGAAACTTTAATCTAGATTGAATTCGTAAGACAATACACATCATTTGGTGGAAGAATAGTTTTCTTCAATGTTGTGATTCCATCATACCATTTTTTGTATTCAAAGCTCCAACAAAGATTTTGACCTTAATTCTACAAATGAGATTTGTGAGGTATAGAAAAGTAAGATAGGGAAGGTATAATGGGTTAGACAGGTGTTTGATGTATAAAGTAGATTCTAAATAATGTGGCAAGCTTAATTAATTTATGATTTTATTTTTAATTATTTTTAGACCACAACTTCTGAAATTGTATAAATCTTTAGGTTTTAACATATAATTGTACCACTTATATTTATGTGTCATTAGCAATCATGCTTCCTGAAATATATGTATGACATATCTTATAATATTTTGATTTCTATTATTTTTTTTTAAAATTTATGTTACTATTCAAGGCTTCTCAATTTTGTTTTCTTATACATGTTACCATTTACAACTGATAAACTTCAAGTTAATTTCTTTCACCAAATAAATGCCTCGGAGATAATATATTGGAATAATATATATGGATTAATAATCATTCTCTCAATCACTAAAAAAATTGAGATTGAGATAAAATACATCGTGTACCTTTTAATAAACTTTGTTTAAGAACATTTTTAAATTTAAATTGTTTAATTTTGATTATTATTAACAAAGAATAAATTGTATTATATTTTGTACATTAAAAATCAAATATGGTATATCAAAATGATTTTAAAAATGCTTTCATTTTAGTGTTGCTGACGTGTTTGTCTTTGATATTTAAAATTAATTTAATATATTTAAAATAAAAATAATGTTTGATCACTAGTTAAATAAAAGAATTCTAAAAAGTAACTTTCTGTTTTATTTGAATCTTTATATAATTTTTCATAGAGAATAACTCCGTGGTTGATGTAGTTTGAATTTGAAGTTGTGTAAAATGTTTAAATTCCAAAATTCATAATAATATCGTGGTGAAAGCCAAGCAGTAAAGAGCAAAATTATGATAATGTTTCTCTTAATTCATTTGTGAAATACAATTTCCCCAGTAGATTTTCTTTTCTTGGATCAGTCTTGACATTAGAAATGGTTAAATTGCTTGAGATTATTGCCACCTACTGTTCCAAATTTTAACCATTTATTGTTTGTCTATGGTGAACAGCTAGCTGAAAATAACTATAGTATTTCTTATGCAAAACGTGCATTTTTCTCTTCACTGTTGCATTAACGGCTGCATATAATAAAGTTAAATATATTGTCAAATGTCATTGCTGTAAAGCATCTTTGGGTGAAAGAGACAATATTACATATAATTATTGATGAGGAAGTCATAATCATTCATTTGGACTTTTTACCTTATGTGTACTAAAGATGAATATTTTAAAAAATATTATACAATTATGAGAATATCATTATAGAAAACGATTTTCAAGTCAGTAAAAAGCAAACTCTTCAATGGACCCATTTTCGTGTTCACGAAATTTGGGAACTGAAATTACTTATAATAAGCATCAAAGGACGTTGAACAACTACTAAAGAGAAGACTAATAATTCCTCCCTTACTTTTTAAAAGCCCCTTTTTTAATATATATATATATATATATATTTTTTTTTTTTCTTTCAGAGTTTTATTAACTTAAGTATAGTATTTTCAATAATTTTTATTTTCAATGTATATTTAATATTTTACAATATATTATGATAAAATTTAAATTATAAGTATAAAATTACTGTTTAAATGCATTGTCACTGTTTTATTTTTCTTTCTTTAAGGCTCCTAAATAGGTATGTAATATCATCAGGGCAAGGTTCTTATGGGGTTGGGGTTCTGAGGGGTGAAAGATCCCTTGGGTTTCTAGGGACAAAGTTTGTCTTCCTATTGAGTTGGGTGGTTTGGAAGTGAGGGACATTCAGGTTTTTAACTCTGCTCTTGTGGTCAAGTGGAAATGGAAGTTAGGATCTAAGCATGATGGATGATGGAGAAACCTCATTGAATCCAAGTATAGTGATTGGAGAAATATGAATAATTTTACGATTGACAGAAAAAGTTTAAATTGGTAGAAGGACTTAGAAAAAGTTTGTGAGGTATTTAGAGTATCTAATTGGTGGAGCACACAAGAGTACATTTGACAGATATCGTGGGGGAGAGAACTTTTTGATTGAGAGAAAGACTTGGAAAACAACTTTGGAAATCATCAACCCTATTGTTTGGAGGGGTGATTCATTTGATAAGTGATGTTGGGTAGACGAGAAGACTGAGGCATACACAGTTTAATCTGCTTATTGGGTCATGAAAGCGATTCCAGGTATACCAAGAAATGGTTGTTTGAGCAAGGCTTGGAGTCTTAAAGTGTCTGGAACAACTAAGGTGTTTGGTTGGAGGGTTTTGATAGATAGATTACCATCTAAAATTAATCTTCAAAAGAGAAGGGTTAGGCTTACATGTAATTTATGTCCTTTGTGCAACAAGGATATGGAATCTATTCAGCATATTATATCATCATGTGACGTTGCACAAAGACTATGGGTCAAGTGTGTAAGTGGATATAGTTGTTTTTGGTGACAAGTAACGATATAGCTAGTCATTTTCTCAACTTTTATCTTACATGATTGAGTGCACAAACTAATCGTGTATGTAGAGGGTGGGAGGGTGAAATGAACAAAGACAGAATGCTACTTCAATTAATGGAAAATTCGATGGAATAGTGTCAAATTTTCATAACACAGTACACAATACCAGCACTAGCAGAAAAATAAAATTAGAATGACAATACTGTAACAATATAATTATGTCATATAAGAGAAATAAACATCTTCACTGATCCTTGGTCTCGGTCTCAATCATCATTGCAGTAATCACCTGGCCAATTTACCATGAATGTGTCAAGGAAAGAGAAATGACAGCATAGTAAAGGAATGAATGAGAGGCATAACCAAGTGATTATGAAAAGAGAGAGAGAAAGAGAGAAATTCATAGAATATCGCTACCAAACGAAATCGCCCCTCCACCTATTCATAGTTGTCTTCCTTGCACTTCTCCTAATCCTGATAATTTCCTGATTGTCTGCCACGTGACAATCTTCACTAATTGATTCTGTTTATCCATTATCAGCGTGCCTTCCCCTTGGTATTGATTCTATTCTTTCCTTATTTTTAAAATTGTCCCGACTAGCCATTTTGTTTCTTATAGAGGGATGTGGTTAGCACTTACTAAGGCTATTTAGATACATAGGAATAGGGTCATCTTTGAGGGTGGTCAGGTGAATGAGGTAGAGATTTTTCTACTGACACAATTGCAAGCTTGGAGTTAGGCAAGATTTGAGAGGATTGAGTTCCAAATATTTGCAGAATGATGTCTGCACCCTATTAACTGCCAAAGAGTGGTTAAATAATTAATTAGGTCTTCAGCATTCAAGTTCTCACTGCATACTGTCTCATCTTGGGAACTGCTTTCTCATTTTTCTTTTGCTCTTATTTTTTGAAAGAAAGTACAAGTCAAAGTTAATATGAAAAGTATTTTATAATTTTTCAGTTGTTTTTTATGTGCTTTATAGTGTATTTATATATGTTTTAAGAAATTTTCTTTTTGTAATAGGAGTAGAACACCTCTAAAGCATTCATATTTATATCATTATTTGTTGTTAAAAAAAAATATAAGTTCTAACTCATTTATTTAATGATATTATTATTATTTTCAACTCATTTATGGCCTCCCATGATAATTATATCTCTTGGTTTGCAGTAGAATTAAGTTTCTTCTTTTGCTAGATGATTTATATATTATTATAAATTGGTAGGAAGTTTGGCTACTGTCTTCATCATAAAATGGATTCTAAGTTTTGAAGTACAATTGTAATATAAGCCGTACATTTTTCGAATGTTCAACAACCTGCTACTTTAAAATATACTTTAAAATATAGTATAGAATATTGACACTGCACAATTAAATGTGCTTAATTAGTTAGTCCAATAATTAGAGAGATTCCTACTTAATGTCTTACATTATTGCTTTTCACCAGTGAAGCACGCAAGAGTTAATTAGTTACAATTTATAGCTTTGTCAAGCTCTTCTTTTTGGTACAACAGCATTTTCAAGCTCTACATACAGAAATTCAACATGTTGGTTTTCAATTAATGAAAGACACAAAGGATAAAATAAATATAATAAATAAGAACATATTCGACTGAAGAACAAGTAGGTTTCTCCAATAAGTCGTTAATCCAATAGTAACCTTGTGGTCCCTTCTACATTTGGGAATAAACTATAAATAAAAATTTCCCCACTTAATTTTTGTTTTCTTAGCACTTAGGAACACGTGAGGTTTTAAGATGCTCAAGTGGAGTAATTAAAAAGACAATGTATCATATCCCAACAATATTGTAAAGAACAACTATAGCTGTTCGAATTTGCTTCTATTGTCTGTTGTGTAGGGGGAAGGAAGCTTTCACAATGAATAAAAATTGCATTTGATGTTATAGAAAGTTTTGAGAAAAGGTTATCACTCTCAGCATATAAAACTTGGGGAAAGCAAGAATTTAGGTTATGAACCAATAACTAAAAGGACCACTCTGATTTTTGGTTTAAAGGGACACCAAAATCAACACATCAATGTGTGCAAGTGCAAACATATAGTGCAACAAATATATTTCTAATTTTAAATCATTGTCACTAATATGTGCATTTTTTTTTAACTATTTGTCAATAAAATCTCTTTCTTTTTTAATTATAAGTGTTTTGGAATAAATTAATTAATAATGAACTTTAAAAGTTAAGTCTAGAATAAATACAAAAAATAACTAACTTCTAACTTGAGTCTTATATAGTATCAAAATAGAAATAATAATAATATTTATTTTCACCTCCAACTCATTTATTTTCTATTCCTTTCATTTATTTTTTTAATTCTCATCACATCACTTTATCGCTTTATTTCTAACTTTACTTTTTTGTTCTCCCTATCGTTCTTCTTCTTTATCAGATTAGTTGATTCCAAAAAGAGGATGATATTATTTTTTCTTATTTTATTTGGTTGAGGTCATGTGATTGACTCACTGAATTACTTAATCTTCTACACAACCATTTTTCATATTTTTTTTTCTCATCGTTTACACTGGGAAAGGGCAATATAGGGATTCCCAGCCAGTAGTATTTTAAACATTCAATAATTTATTGAGTTTGAAGAAGTCTGTCCCATTAAGCAAAACATATCAACAAAACGTTTGCACTTGATTATCGTTACTTGTTGCTAATGAATTGTTTAATGGAAGGTTCGCTTTAATTATTTTAAAATTCAAAAGTATTATTTAATTGATGAGAGATTACAGGAGATTTGCTCAGCTTAAAAAATATAATCTCTTGCTGCCATGCATTAATTGATGCTATTAGGTTAAGATTCTAGGGTTTCCAGCTAGCACAGTCATGTTGACAATAACAATGCCCTTTAATTCTGGCTATTAATTATCTTGTTTAACTATATATATATATATATATATATATATATATATATATATATATATATATATATATATATATATATATATATATAATACAAACAAGTAAATCTAGCAAAGAACAACAATTTTTTTGTTGAAAGTTTTGACAAAACCAGTTTACAGTATTTCTTCTTCACAAGGCCCCCAGCTTTTGGTTGTCTCTCACTCCTTTATAGTGAGATAGCCCCTCCTAGACGTTCTTCATTCCTATTTTTTCTATATCCAGTTTTCTTATAAATCTTTTCTGCCAATTTTTAGTTTTAGTTATGAAGAAAGAGGGTTTCTTTTAATCACTTGGAACAAAGTCTTTAAGTCCCAATATATATATATATATATATATATTTACCGAACATATAATATACAATGTAATAGTAAAACAAAATAATAATAATACAAAATATATCAATTTGACACCATTTATTTTCATTAATAACATTTATACAAACATATATAATTCATCTAGATTAATTAAGTCATTATCCATCATATAATAACTTCCAAATATTACTTCTCATACAGATAATCACACTTTCATGTACTAAAATCGAAACAGAAACAAGATGATTTTCTATGACTTACAAAAGTCATACTTTTTTTTTTTAAATCGCAAGATAAATCATAAAAATCTCTATTAATTCTTACTATTTGATATATTTTTTTTATAATTCCAATATACTATAAAATTAGTATAATTTCTTTAAAAACATTACAAATTCAATATATTTCACTAATATACAACATATAATATTACTTCCTCAATAAACATTTTATCCACTTAACATTATCAATCTCAATTTACATCAATATACAATTCAAGACTTATTTATTTAAAATAATATTTCTTTTTCGTACACATTGTTTAGAGAAGTGCAAATAAAAGTAAATAAGAAAAAATGAATTAAAATTTTAAATTAAATTGTTTTGATTGAAGAAAATTGTAAATATGAAATAAAAGAATTACGTATATTTATGTTAAGAAACAAATTGATATTTGGATCATTACATATTTAATTTAATTTTTTGCCAACTTTTTTAATTTAATTAAACAAATTTAAATCCTTTGATCAACTTAATTTTTTATCAGTAAAGAAGAAATTGAATATAAAGAAACATTTCAAAATATTCCAATCCATATAAAAAGAATATTCCTACATATAATTTCAATAACCCTTCAGTAAGATAAGCAAACCCAAATGAATAATTAATGAAGGCACGTTAACACACTCTAAGTATACCTTCTAAACATGTTCCATCCCTATCAAAGTTCTACTCTTAAATTTGTATAGAATCTTATGTTTTCATCATTCAAAGCTTATATGATTGTTTAAACCCATGCCACCCTGTCAAAACATCTGAAACTCTGAAAATCTAATTACTTTCTTTTCTTCCATTAACTCTATTTGGATGCTACATAAGGCCCTATTTTTTGTCTTCTGTTGTCAGGGACCCTTTTTCTATAACTTTCTGGACACCCCATAATATCTGTTTGTGTTTGCTAGGAATTCCTATGTATCACCATAGAATTCGTGAACAGCTTTTGTCCAAATTTTAAATCACATTGAGGTGAGGACTTGAATTGAGCTGTTCAAAAACTTCAATAAAGTCAAATTCAAGCTAAAAAATTATTCAAATTAGTTACATGACAAAAGATTTAGTATCAAGTCTAATCGAGTTGAACTAACTCAACTCGACCCTCAAATAATATTAATCATAACTTGAATATGTTGGGAAAATTTTTGACTTGTTTGTGCTATCAATATAAATAAATAAAGATACGGGAAAATTCTTTATTTTTTCCTACAAATAGTAATAAAGATAGGAGAAAAAGAAGATTAAATTAATGGAGTGCTACCTAAATACCTGGTAACAACCCTTGTTTAATGATGATCTGCCAACAACCTACACTTCAAAATCCCCATAAACATTATCCAAAAATCGTTGACTATATTTGACTTGTCTGCTTCTTCTGACAGGTGTAAATCACTTCCATTCTCTGGGATTTTCCACAAGTGGTTGTGAGATGAACCTTCAAAGAAGATCAATGCTTTTTAGCTTTATGCTTTTTTTTTTTTTTCTGAACGTGGTTCATATTGCTTTGCTGGAAAGAGAATTTTTATTGGCCTATTGTCACTAAGCCTTCTCTATTATTTATTATTTTAAGATGCCATTAATAACTAAAAAAGAAAGTGTTGTTAGGGTTTGTGATCCTTGAGGGCCTTGGATAAGGATTCGCTTTTATTCCTGATTGTACTTTAATGTTGGACACCACCCGTGATATCAGGCAATGGAACATTAACTTGTTTTTGCTTATAACAGATTCTTTGTCAGATAATTAGGCATATTCAAATAACATTTTCAATAAAGAAAAAGTATTAAAAATAATAAAATTATTTTATTCATGAATTAATTTTAGTTTATGAATAAATTAATATATAAAACATCTTTCCGATATATACATTTTTAATTTCTTTATAGATTAACGGTTTTTGTAAAGAATATTTGCATGAAGTGAATTTTTTTTTAAACAGCTGAAAAAAATGAAGTAAATGAATGTGGAGATGAATGAGACTGATTTCACTTTTGAGATTTTTTTTTAAGTTGGGATTGAATAGAGGTACCTATAAGGATATTCTAACATTTAATAAGATTGAAAGTAAGTAAATGAGTGTAAAAACAGTAATAATATATGTGAGATATCCTTTTTGTTTATAGGAATACTATTGAGTTCAATCTTGCTTTTTAGAAGTTCATGATTATCAACTTGATTAGTGAAGAAATTTTCATTAATTACTTGAATTAATATTTATTTTAAGTTAACATGTAATCTTAAATTTTGTCTTGGAATTTAGAATAAGTTTCTCAAACCATTCTTAAATACCTAAGACCCACTTCAAAATAGTAGGTTAATTCCGTTACGTTAACTTTAATTTAAGAAATTAATTTTATTTTTTTCCTTATCTCCTTATTCTAAAATTCCTTATAAAAAAATTCCTCAAAACATAGCGTTGATGATATATTAAAATAACTTCAAAGTTATTTGAAACTGCAAAATCTTCTCACTAAATAAACATGTTTAGTTTGATAAGAAAACTGTCCATACTATTTTCTTAATAAAAAAAATGATACTTTAATAATATATAATCATTTCACAACCATATTATACTAATATATAGAGATAATTGACGAGTTAAATAAAATTATTGTATTTAAATAAATTGTCTCCTTCTAATTGTCACCTTTGTGTGTTATGGACGACTATAGGATTCTAACTGCAGGCACAGTGTGCCAAACTCACCATTATTTGCTTTTAAGTCAATTTTTAAGACTGTACATTTAGACATTTATATTGTTTTTTCGATAATAGATAAAGACAAACAGAAGAATAATTACTATATACTTTCTCAAAAACACCACGTGCTCTAATCCTTTTATCACATTTTAAAATTTGGATATTTCACAGTTTCGTTGATGCAGTAAAGTTGATGTGATTGGAAAACCTAAGACACTGCAATCAGTCAATACCATCCATCGGGGATATTTTATTTTATAATAATAACAATAATATTATAATTTTCTTCTTCTTTATTATTGTTACAAACTGAATATTACCTCATTAAATTTTAAAAGCTCGTTAAATATCTTAAAGCATAACATTTTTAAAATCTCGAGTTAATTTATTTAATAAATAAATTTGACCCTAGGTTAGTCCATACATAACACCCACTGCAAACTCATACCACTGAGGGTAATTTACACTTCCATATATTTATTGTGATGAGCCACAATGTTTAAAAAAAAAATGTATAAATTGCTAAAATTATTTTAGTACTATTCCCATATTTGTCCACCAACTGAAGATCAGAAGTAGTTATGCTGTTTGCCTATTAGTAAACACTATTATCTTTCTATATAAACAATGCACATGTGTGTGTCTATATATATTATGTTTGTCAAATTTAAAACTGAGTCGTAGAATAAGGGATTCCTGCCGTCAGAAAAATCCTCCATTGATACTGTTCCATATTTTTATTCAAAAGGTTGTTGGCACCATTAATATATAGTGTTCTTATACTAGTTGATCACTTATTTTTATTTTTATTTGGATCAAAATCACAAGACCAAATATATGTTAGAGAAACATGAACTTTCACTAGAAAGTACTCATGCATTCTCTCAAATATTGTTGGAGTGATTTATTTATTTGTGAGTTTTTTTTTCACATAACTACCAAAGGTCCTTTTCAGTAGTGATGATAGGAATAAATCTCTTGGGTGTCTTTATATAATTGCAAAGAGCCCATGCTGCTTGATTGTGTTTTGTGTGGTATATATCTTTAGGTCAAAAGTTTGAGAGAGAAAAAAATGAAGTTATAATTAAGCCAGATAATACAAATATGAAAGAGAGGTGTTACTAGGATAATATTTTGAATAAAAGAGGAAAGATATAAGATTAAGGGGAAGAAATATGCGTAATAAGACAAGTAATACTATGCTGAAAAAGGTTGAGAGAAAAATATTATTGACAATATTTCGGAAAATACTCTTTTTTTTTTCTGAATTCAAACTGAGAAAAATCATATAATTCTTCTTAAGCATCTTGCTTATATATGGTTTACAGTCAATTGAAAATTGTTCACACTACTTTTTCAATTATTTATAATTAATGTTATCTTTTTTTTTTTTTTTTCACGCAAACACTTTTCTCCATAGGTATTTGAGCTAAGTAGGGTTAAACTATAATGAATATAGAGAGAGTGGGGTAAAAGAACAGTGACCAAGTTAGGGAAAGCATACAACTATCTACTATATCTATGTTGTGTGATTTTTTCATATTAAGACAATTTTCTTATAACAGCATATATTATAATATTTTTCAAATAACTAAAGGACAGTGTATGAGTTAAAAAGACATTATTTTTAATTTTTTTACATAAGAAAATATCGATGTAATTTATTTTATATTTTAAAGAAAAATGCTTTGGTAAACACCCAATTGAATGCTAAGTTTCAACGACCACGTTCCTTGTTCTATACGTTTAATGATCCTTTTAATAATAATATACCTAAAGTCACTTGCGAATAAATCAAAATTTATTTTCCCAAAAAGCTCAAAACTACATCATCTATGCAACATAAATTAGGTCCAAGTACATCTCAATAAATTATGCTAAGCCATAGGCTGATCGCGATGGTTGAATAATTTAGTGTTACTAAAGCACATAATTCTTTTCGCAATCAAATAATATTTTTTAATGCTTTGTGGAAAATTCTAACTAATATTTTAGGGAAAGTAAATAAAAAACCAAAAGTAATTGATTCTGCATGTTTGTTCTCACTTTGATTGAAAACCTTCTATGGAAATATTAAAAGAATAAGATAGCTAGCAAAATTCGGTTGTTTAAACAGTATAATGAAACTACATCTACCAGCTTTCGAATCATTACATGAATAGAAATTATAGAAAATAGCTTGGACTGAAACAGATATGTTTATTTTTTCAATTTTTTTTTGTATATTTGAGTTGAATTCTTATATTGATACAAGACTTTATGTATTTGGAGAGTTATTTCTTTATAGTAGGTGAAGTTTTTTCTTTATGATTTTAGGAGACTGTTATAGTTTCGAATATTTTTCGCATCCTATATGTACTTTTCTTTCTTTTTGTAAATATATATATTTTTTTCTTTTGTAAGCAAGTTGGACCACTTAAATATCCCGTCTAATCAAAAATAAAATTCTTTCAATAATTTTACCAGTACCATTAGATTTGCAGCGTGATTTTTCATTAAAACTATCATTAGCTCCTTAAGCTTTACTTATAAGATCCTTACTTTAAATAAGAAAATATTACATGATAATTAAATACATATAAAATTTTATAAATATAAAATATATTCAATACTTTGATTTTTTTTTAAGTTTGAATATTAGTAGGAAAAACAGTATAAGAAGATTTAGAATTAATTTTACAGGTCTATAATTTTATAATATAAAAAAGATAATTAATGAAATTGCACGTTATCTAATTTTGTGGAATATAAATGTTTAAAGCAATATTATCTCATTTCCAATTTCTCAATTAATTCAAAATTATTTCATTAAAACCATGTGCAGGTAATTCACATAACAATTATTTAATAATTAAATATACGGCTAAACTAAACACTCTCTCAAACCAAAGAAAATCACTCAGTGAAATAAATTAATTATTGAACACATATTTTTTTATGTAGACAAAGAAAGGCTTTTTTCCTATTTTCAGATCAAAAGAATAGTGATCGAGCACGTTGGAAATTAGACTTCTTTATTTTTTTTTCTCTCTCACATACATCTTCCTTTGAAAATAAATATCTTTGAAACCACCTAAAACATTAAAAATAACTCTTAAAAAAATTATTATTAGTTTATCAAATTATATGAAACTTGTTAAGCATAGTTAGTGAGGTATTATCATTGTTAAGCATAGTTAGTGAGGTATTATCAAGAGAGTTACGAGGTAATAGATAATGAAATGAAATTTAGATTTTTTTTTTTTTGTGAAACTGAAAGACTAAAATAGGACCTAAAAAATTAGAACAATGATGTCTTTGAAGATATAAATAGAAACAAATGTCTCATAATTTTAAGCATAAGTCGTCTAGATAGAATATATAAAGAGAGTGACCTAGATCAAGAAGGTAAGGTAGATAGAATATATGAAGAGAGTGACATAGATCAACAAGATAAGGAGTAGAGAAGGATGTTGTTCCCAAAATTCAAATATATCAGCTTTAATAGCTTTAATAAAGATATAAATGATTGAAGATAGGTGATATGAATACAAAATAGAGAAAGATAAAAAATACAATTAAGGGAGTATACATAGATAGTGAGTGATGTGAGGAGTCGATTAAGGTTAAATTTCAATTTAAGGAGAAAATTAAAATTCAATTTAAAAATTAGGTTTAATGAGCATTTGAATGTCAAAATTAGACTTGTTAACATAGAATTTCCTAAGATTAGAGAATATAATACCGTAGGACTCATTAAGAACATTAAGAGAATAATAGACCAAAAAGTTAAAGTAGTGTGAGACTGAAATGGTAGAAAAAGTATCAGAGTGTACGATTTCAATTCTAATTTCATAAAAAATCTTGGTACATAGTAAATGTGGTATTTTAGGGATGTCCCGTGGTAACACATTTTAGTTTGCATCATTTATTAGCTTAATACCTAACGTAGAAAACCCAAAGAAACTGATGAATATAGACAAATTTCTTTAGTAGGCAGTGTATACAAAATAATCTATAAAATTCTTGCAATGAGGTTAAAATAAGTTTTATATAAGGTCATAAATGTTAAGTAATTAGTTTAGAGAGTAAATGATTATTAGATATTGTGATATTTGCTTATGAAGTGATAGATGAAGTAAAAGGAGAAAAGGACGAATGCATAATACTAAAGATAGATTGTAAGAAAACATATGAATCCTTCAATTGGGAATATTTTAAATATATGATGAGAAGGCTGTGATTTTATTCTAAATGATTTAAATGAATAAGGGGATGTTAAAGGTCATCATCTGTATCTGTCTTAGTCAATGGTAGTCCTACAGATAAATTCAAACTTGAGAAAGAACTTAGGCAAGGGGATCTGGTTGTCCCTTTTCTTTTTCCTTATTGTGTCTGAAGGGTTGTCAAGGCTTGTTAGGAAAGCGGAGAATTAGTATGTTGCATTTTGTGGATGATACTAATGCAAATATAAAAAGAATATTATGATCCTTAAAGGTATTCTAAGGTGTTTTGAGCTAGCATTGGGTCTAAAAGTTAATCTTCACAAAAGTAGGATTGGAGGGAATGGTGTGAAGTCCATGATGATATATAGATTTTTTAACAATTTTGAATTACAATATTGTGACAGTACCTTTCACATATTTAGGAGTACCCGTCATAAGAGGAAGGACCTTTGGGAGAGTATGATAACAAAAATACAAAAGAATATTATCTTGGTGGAAAAGAAAATACATTTTTCTTACTAGAAGGGTTAGTTTAATAACATTTTATCAACAATGCCTCTATTTTTCTCGTCAATTTTGAAAATGTTGTAGTCAGTAAGGAAAAGAAATTATTAAAATACAAAGAGATTTCTTATGGAATGGGGACTAAGGGAAGAAAGAATTAGATAAAGTAGGAAGCTATTTGTAAAGCAAAGAGGAGGGTGGTTTAGGAATCAAAGATTTGAGAAGCTTTAATATGCCTCTTCTATTAAATTGAAGTGAAAATTATAGGAAAGGAAGAGAAAAGTCCATGGAGGGTAGTCTTCAAATATGGGTTGTGGAGGAGTCTAAATACATTACAAGAAAAAAACTATTTAGAGATCAATTTTTAGCTACCAAATGAAATGGTTGTTAATTGTGACCAAAATAGTCATCAAATTAAATTTTGATTGTTAAATAACTACAAAATAGAAGTAATGATTGAATTTAGTGACTAATTAAGTTAAGATAAGTGGTATCAAACATTAGTTATCAAAGTTTTAGTGACGTATATCATTAGATTATAAATTGGTATCTAATTAAGTTAGAGACTAATTTAGAATCTAATGGTATATGTCACTAAAACCTTGGTAGCTAATGTTAGATACCAATTATCTTGACCTAATTGGTCACTAAATTCAATCATTACTTCTATTTTGTAGTTATTTAACAATCAAAATCTAATTTGGTGACTATTTTGGTCACTATTAACAACTATTTTACTTTATAGCTAAAAATTTGTCTCTAAACAACTTTCTTCTTGTAGTGATAATTATAAATATAATACAAACGAATCGAGGTGGTGGAGGGATATTAAGAGTGTAAGTGGAATCAAAGAAAAAGGAATCTCGTTTAACCATAATAATAATTGGAGAAATGGAACATGAAATAAAATACTATTTTGGGAAAACAGTTTGTTAGGGGAAAACTCGTAAAGGACAAATACCCTATAATTTATGATAATTCAAATCAGAAGGGTGTAAAAGGAACAAAGGTTGGACAATGACATAAAAACCTGTGAGATTGGAACATAACTTACAAAAAAAATGGTTTAAATGGGAGAAACCAATGTTAGAAGATTTTGTACCGTAGATTCATAGGTGTTTAATGTAAAAAGGATAAGAATGATGAATGAGTTTGAAAAGGGGAGAAAAAACTAGAGTATACAGGGTGGGTCTGCATATAAGAGGATAAGAAATAAAATTAAAAGGGAGGATAAGGTCGTGTATGAGAAATTATTATCCGCTACTTAGTTTTGTGCATGGTGAGTCTTACATAGTGAGTTAGCAACATATGATAATTTTTATAATAAAAGAATACAACCAACATATGATAATTTTTATAATAAAAGAATACAACCGAGTGACAGAAGGTGCATATTGTGAGATAAATGATGAATTTATAAGTTATTTATTTTTCACGTATAAGATAACAAACAAAACTTGAAAAATGAATGATATCTAGATAGGAGTGCAATCAATACATCATGACAAAGCCAATGATCATTTTTTAGGTTTTAAATAAGTAGGTCTAAACATAGAGTGTACTTATATTTAGAGAATTGGGTATGTGACAATCGTTTAAAATATATTGATTCATAAAAATAATGTTATTTTAGAAATCTTAGGTGTGATGTGATAAAAGTATTTATCTTAGTTCAAATTAAATGTAATTTATTGGTGTTTAAATCCAATAAATTACCTAAAATTTATAGGCTGAAAAGATATATGAAGCATATGAAGATGAATGCTTATATGTAAGGAACTGAGAAATCAGTTAAATTCTTCACAATTAGATAGAAATGCGTTAAATTCAAGAGAGGTACTTAAATAACAGAAACATAATAAGCTTGAATGGAAGACTGAATAATAAAATTGAAAATTTGTTTAGATGTTGCTATGAAGGTTGCTTTTGTTGTTTTCTTTATGACGAGGAACCATAGTGATAAAATGCTTTGGGAGAGTATGCTATGATCTAATAATCAGGTGTTGTGAAAAGAGGAGTTACAGCTGATTAGCAGACCAAAAAACTAATTACCAAGTGAACAACAATAAAAGAAAGCATAAATCAAAAGCAAAGATTGTTATGAACAAGGAGGTGGTAGAAGTTGGAACATGTTGGGACCGAAAATTGGGGCTAACAATGTTAATCATAAAGTAAATGAGGTATTCTGGCATGTGATGAGAGAAGAAGAGTAGTAATCAGTGTATGCATAATATATAAGTTGTAACCGTAATGCAATGTATCTGAGAGGGTGTGCTTTTAGGATTTGGAATATATTTACTTTTATTATTGCACGTTTTTCTTTAAAATAGATGTACAAAAGGATTGGAAAAATCCAATTTAATATAGTTTTTATTACTGATTAAAATAAATTCCCTTTCACTAACTCAACCTTTGATGATGACTCGAAATCTCTGTCCAAATAATGTGAACGTTAATGGGAGAGGTAGTAGTCGCATTTATGAACAGTGTCAACAAATAATTATGATATAAAACCGGAAGTGAGGTCACTTCTTACGTACTCTTCGCCTGAAACAATACCAAAAAAAGCTTTTGACAATATTTGACGTGGGTTTAAAAACTATTTAATATATTTTGTAATTTTATTTATAAAGAAAAATAATTATAATATTTTTTTTATTTTTATCTTTCTGCACCAATTTGATTTTAATTTTTCAAAAAATAATACTTTACTTAAATTTTCTATAACCTATGTTTAGAATTTATTCGAATTTATTCTTTTGCTGTGTTTCCTTTTCTATCTTTCTCTACCACATCACTCTTTTTATAATACCTTTTTTTGGCATCTCTTTCATTCTTATAAAATATGTTGCTGAGACCGTGTTATATAATATTAGCATTCGTTTTCAAGGGCCTGTAATGATACATTTTTCTTTCTTTTGACATATTTTAACATAATTAAATTTATCTAAGTTTTATTTTCAAGCAAGTTTTATCATTTGTGAAAATATAAAAGCTACTTTTCAAAATAGTGTATGTTTTAACAAAAAATTTCAAAAGAAAGTGTGATTAACATTTGTCTGAGTAGGGGGAATCTTTGGCATGTGAGATGTGAAAAGCTTTCTTGAAATAGGTTATTAGCCCAAAGGAAGTGTATCTGCTCCTTCAACCCCCATATCCAAAATTAAAGATAGTTTAGAGCACTCATTGAGTTGAGAGCGAACCATGTTTCCTTTACAACGAGGCAATGAGCTGGTTATCCAGTTTTCTAATGGCGCCCACCACCAGCAACACAAAATCTCCCAAGATCTGATTCTGGATGATTATGCTTCACTGGATGACAATGTTTCTGGGAAAAAATTCTCTAGAAGCCAACCAGAGAATCTTTTCTGTGAGGCAAATAAAAAGAATCATGACTCTAGCCAACATGTGAAGAAGATGATTCACAAGGAGATCGAAAGGCAAAGGAGACAGGAAATGGCTGCCTGCTATGCCTCCCTTAGATCCCTTCTCCCTCTTGAGTTCATCAAGGTGAAACACATGTTCCTTTGTTTTGTTTTTGTCTTTTATTTTCTCGCACTGTTTGTAACTTCTAGAACTCCTTGGTTTGAGATCACTTAATTATTTCAATTTTAGTGGATACCCGTTTGGAAATCAGGTTAAGCCATGAGGTAATTAATTGTTAGTAACCATTCTCTTGGTGAGAATCTAAGTAAAATCCTCTTTATTTCTATAATTCAGACAATAACTGTTGTTTCATGGTTACCCTCTTTTTTGGTTATGTGGTGTGCTTCATGTTTTCTGGGTTGCTTAGGGTTTTATTGTGATATTTTTCAGGGAAAGCGTTCAATATCTGACCACATGAACGAGGCAGTGAATTACATAAGGCACATGCAGAACAATATCAAAGAGCTTGGTGCCAAGAGAGATGAACTGAAGAAAGTTTCCAGTAATAGCAATATGGAAAATAGCCATGAGGGCTTCCATACATCTTGCAACTTTACTGTCCACGAGAATAATGGCGTTATAGGAATCGAAATCACCAGTGGCTTCAGAGAGGAAAAGCCTAAAGTTTCGAAGTTACTACAATTACTGATTCAAGAAGGTCTTGAAGTTGTTAGTTGCCTTTCATCAGAAGTCAATGGTAGATTGTTCCACAGTGTGCAGTGTGAGGTAAGAAGTTCATGGTTTGTTTTTAATTTAATTCTAAAAATTTACTCTAATATGTTATGTATTTTACATATTTTCCATGATTTTCAGGTAAAGAATTCCAACTGTGTAGATCTATCTGAGCTGAGAAGGAAAGTTTCCAAAGCATTTCCAGCATTTAGATGTACTGATTAACTTTGTGGTTGGAGCTAGCTAGGTTCACAATTTCTCCAATAACAGGAAATTTACCATAGCATGCATTTTAGATTGAGAGCTATACTATGGTACCTAGAAAAACCTAAAGAGCTTTAGTAGTTGTTTTATGAGTTAATAGTTGGATGAGTTTGTACACGTCAAAAAAAAGAGAGGAAGAGAAACCTTCATCAATTGGCAACCCATTCAACTATTTGTCAAAAGGACATAAATATCAGTATTAAAACCTTAAATTTCTCACAGTACCATCAAATTTCTCCTTTAGACCTTTCTAACTTGATATATAGACCTTGTTTGAATGAGTTTGCTCGAAAATTTTGCAATGGCAACTGTCCCATTTTCTCATTTTGATTGGACTCTGTTGCTTTGGGGGAATAAGAAAGCTAACTCAAACATTACATTTCTTTTTCCCAGTTCCTTCCCTAGTTTTCTGCCATAAAATGGATTCATTTTCTACCTATTTTTTCAAATTTTACAAGGTGCGTTAATTTTTTAGCTGCAAATTTTACCTTCATTGTGTATGTAAATTGTAGTTGAACGTGGAGTTTATGAGGTTACTTTAGCACGATAATCTCTCTTAACCTTTGAGATTGCAAAGATATATATATATGTATATAATTATAATGTAGTATTCACCATCCTCAATCTTACTATAGAAGAGTTGAGATAGCTTGTAAATTGTTTTCTGATGCTTTTTGATTTTGAATTTAGATGTTAGAGAATGTTTTATCAAGTATTGTGAAGTTAACCAATGCGTGTGTGTATATATATTCATGTCTATCTCTTAGCTTACTAATATCACTCTAACATCTGAAATGCTTTAAGCAAAGATTAATTGTGTCTGAACGGAGAAAAGTCGAAAGACTAATAAAGAAAAAGGTTATGATATTAATCTTTTTGAGGGTTATGCCACGCTGCCTTTTACATTAACAGATCCAGAAATGAACAGCAATTGTATCAGCACTGCAATGCATGGCAAACTTCAGGTGATGATCATATATTACTTTTTCTAGTATGTTGATACTTTGAATCTTTAGCTTTAGAAATTCATTAATTATGAACACGTGTTTTGTCTTCTTGGCATATATAAAAAAGAAAAAGAAAAATTAGTGTGGTCATTGTATGTGGCTTTACATTGATAATATGACAGCATATAGTTTTACTGATATAAAAATTGATATATAACTCCACAATATTTATATTTACTTTAATTTTCACTTGGTAAAAGTCATAGAAATAATTTTAACACCTAAGAATTTTTTTTCTCATTAATTAGTTTTGACAAATGATGGTAGAAATAACATTTTTTAAAAGAAGAAAAATATATTATATTCTTATTTATGCTTCCTGCCCGCTTTCTCAAATTTCTCTATAGTGAGTTGACACCCCCAAACAATGACTTGTGTCATGACAGTTTTCTGTAATTAGGAATTGGTAAGCATTAGGTAGACAAAATCTTACATGTCTTATATATAATTTATAATATAATACGTGGGAATATATTAACATATACCATGATCTTATATATATTTTGGATGAAATATATTTCAAATCCTGTTAAATGTAGTTAACTGCAATTTTAATTTAAAAAAATATATATATTTTTCTAATAAATTTTAATTCTTTTAAAATAGTACTTATGCTTACTTGTTTATCGGTATACATTTAAATATATCATATTAATTATTACTTTATATTAATAATTATGATAGATACATGTTACATATAGATAAAAGGAAGTGGAATTAGATATATAACTAATAAAGGATATTTTTGGATCCCGTTTACTTTTTTGAAATGTTTGTGAATAAAGGATTCAATCCTATCTTTAAGAATCTTTAAGAATTTAAATGAATAAAAGATATTATATTGTTAGTTGACAGGTATTGTTGATATTACACATTTATTTTGATTATTTATTGCAATTGTTATTAGGTTATGTCAAATGTTTTTTCTTATATTGTTTTTATCATTATTAATACTTCATTTCCATCAAAATTTTATAAGAATTATGTTTTTAATCACTTGGACAATTTCTCTTATTTTTTTTCTATTATTTTGAAGCAAAGTTATATATATATATATATATATATATATATATATATATATATATATATATATATATATATATCACTTTCTTGTTTTATAAACTATAATTAAATAACTTGATGGAAGCTCCTAATTTTTCATATTCTTTATGATTGAAATATCTTATTTATCTGGCAATGGATGGAACAATAACATTGTGAAAAAATTTAGTTATTTTTAGAGAAATCACAGATTCTATATTAACATTCACTCAAAGTTATAATATTTCATTAGTATTAGATAGAGCAGTAATTATAACCTTCTTCTTTCTATGATAACATACAATAATCACTTGGTCAATCTTTTCCTTACCTGTTGTATGATGTAAAATATTATTAAAGAAATATATGACATAATTAGTGTAAGAAAAAAAAATTGTATGATATTAAGAATGTGGATTGTTAACATGTAGATGCTCAAGTAATATAGTTGATGTAGAAATAGTTTATGTAAATATGATTGAACTTAATGAAAGTTATTATCCTTACAGATATTCAAGTTTATGTGGACGAAGTAAACTATCGCTAGCTATACTTGAAGTAGTTCCTAGACACATGCTAATAAGTTTGATTGCTTATTTTAATTTGAGACTCTTAGTTCATTATAAGATTTAATACTAAATTCTCGTATATACAGATATCATTTTTTTATAGTGGATGATTTTTTACTAGGTTAAGTAAACCATTAGACGACTAAATATAAGTTTGATAAATTATTTTAATTAAGTTTTAAGTTTATTATTCAAATACTTAATACTAGCTCTTAGTACTATTTTAATGAATAAAATTTTATAATCCATCTGTATTGTCTAATAAGAATCTTTATTTATATTCAAGTTGGTTTCGCAAAAGATTTTCTATATATCATGAAATTTAACTAACCAAATATTTTAAAAATCAAATTGCTTATCCAGTAAATAGAATCAGCATTTTATAAAAGTACGTCAAAATAAATATCCGTAAGACTAAAGTATGTTGTTTGAAATTACATAATCATATTCCGTAAAATATCGTCCACTATATTAAATATTGAATAAAAAGTTTTTTTATACACGTTTTGTTTTCTCTCATAGAAAATTATTTCAAAAATATAAATAATAATATAAAAGGATATCAAAGACACTCGAAATATAATATTAATTTGGGTGATTGGTGTATAGTGCATTTAAGTTAGTTTAGCAAATATCTTAAGGTTGAAAATGCAATCTTTTGTGATATGCAAATTAAATATATTAACTAAAGATTGTGTTCTCTAGTTGTGTTCACAGGTTTGAATTCATACTAATTTTATATTTATTTATGTATGGACGAGTATATATATATATATATATATATATATATATATATATATATATATATTCTAATAAAAAAATACACGTCACATGTCTAATAATTGAATTATAACTATATTTAAAAAAATTAAATTCATAAAAACTATAATGATACACATTTTTTGGAAATTTCAAAACTAAAATTAATATATATTTACAATCACTACAAATATTTTAATCTTATGCTTTCCTTAAAAATTATAAAAGACAGGTGGCTATCGTCAATAATAATAATAATAATAGTAGGATAATAAAAGATTTTTTTTAAAAATCAACTTTTGAAAGATACTATTATATATAAAAAAAGAAAAAATTACAAAATATATGTGAACTTAAAGTACAACACAAATATATGTAGTATGCCTTAAGTATTTATTATTTTCTTCATAAGAAATTATATATATGTCTAACCAATCTTATTAAAATATCTTTTGATACTAAATTAAAATATCAGTTTAAACTTCATTTAATCTAACAAGATTAACTTATAAAATAAATTTTACACTCATTTATCATTGTAGGTAAACATGGATATTTAACGTATGCGACATCAAGCAGAAGTTATTCTGCCTGCAACGTGATTCTGAAAAACATGTTTAATGGCTTAATTGCTAGGTCAAATTATTAGCACGAGTCCTCTAAAAATAAGATTTGTTTCTCTTAATGATTTCAAATATCATGGTATTGTTTAGAGTGTGCAAATATAAGTTTTTATTAAGCACCTCAACTCACAGAAACACTACTATAAACAAGCACTAAACACCTGTAAATAAAATAATTACATGCTAAATCATACTCTAACACTACCATGAAATCTTACCCATAGTAAAATAAATATGTATATATTGTCAAAAGATAAAGATAAACATATTAAATAATATAAACACATTTCTATATGTAACTTCCATCAATAATTTTGGATAAAGTAATATACATGGTTCTATTAACAGTTTTTTGTATGTTGATATCACTATAAACAATGAAAAAAAAAATCAATTATATCTTTGTATCTAATAGTGAAATTTTGTTATGTTTTTAGTAAATATTTTTTTTATTGATTTTATACATAAAATGAAGTAGATATGATTATATGAATATCGAACATAAAACACTACCATGAAATCTTACCCATAGTAAAATAAATATGTATATATTTTCAAATATAAAGACAAACATATTAAATAATATAAACACATTTCTATATGTAACTTCCATCAATAATTTTGGATAAAGTAATGTACATGCGTCTATTAACAGTTTTTTGTATGTATATAAACAACGAAAACAATCAATTATATCTTTGTATCAAAGAGTGAAATTTTGTTATGTTTTTAGTAAATATTTTTTATTGATTTTATACATAAAATGAAGTAGATATGATTATATGGATATCGAACATAAAATTAAAATTATTATGCATATGTATATATAATCATGTATGTATTTTCTTTTAAAATGCAGAAACTACCATTGTGTCCCCTAGAGCTTCCTTCCACTTGTATAATCACCCATATAAATGTAGGCGCAATAAGGTTGAATGACATTTAGTTTAAAAATAAAAATTTCTAGTGACACCCCCAATTTACTAATAAAACTCCTAATTTTTCATAAATTTTTTTTTTGACAAAATAAATACCAATGTTAATGCCAACAGTGCAATCGAAATAATCTTTTTGAACCCGAAACAAATTGTTATTATGAATCACAATGAAAACAAAAAATCTAACAGGGTATTAGATGAAATCTTTCAATTGGATAATCTAATTGTTTTTATGTCGCTGATAAAAAAAAAAAATCTAGTTTTTAATGTCACAGTATATTGTTTGACTTTTCTCTCTGGGCCACGCGTTCTTGGTATCGAATGAAACAAGAAAACTTCTGATTGATGTAACATATATTTGGTATTTGTTCTTCTAAACCTAGTTTTGCTGTTTAACGAAATGACGGATTAATCGTGTCTACAAATTGTGATATTATCTTTGTCTCGATTCAGGATTTGGTTTGGATCCTTTCAAAATGAACAATTGCACACGATCTCAGTGTTTAGAACAAAAAGTGAGAAACATAAAATTATAATTATACAGTGGACAATGCATGAAAAGTAAAATAATAATTTTCAATACAAATTTTCGGGAAGTCCTAGAATTTTTCTGAGCAAACATAGTTGTTAGAGGTGGCAGGACAAGACATCAAAGCCTTTCAGAATTTCAGTGTCTTAGATGAGCAACTTGTACACAAAATTTTTGACTCCTAACAATGATTATGGAACTATTGCTAATTATCAAAGCTTAAAGTGGATGCCAAAACAAGTATTTGCCCAAGTTTCTAAGTTCTGCATGGGAAAGTCCACCCATAAAGTTATGCATGAAGATTACCTTATTTTAAGCAATCCCCACATGGTAAGAGAGGACCATCATTACAGGTTGAAGCAAATTGAGTCATGGGGCCAATTTCCTGTCCCCAGCTGATAATTTAGCATGCAATCTTAGGTTTTTAAAAACACCATTAGTATAACGTTTTCTTTACAGTACACCGTAGTACTTACCAAATATAGTATCTTTGGACAAGAGTGCCCCGTTTTACTACTACAACCATAAACACAATCACATGAGAAAAGCTTATGAAAAGATTCTGCTTCAGAGAATTTAACCATTTCAAATTCCAATATTCGGTTACAACTGCATGGCTGTTCAACCTAGGAAGAAAACTAAATTGTAAAGCAAGTCAAATTCTAACAAAGCAGCAAACAGTAATGGACCACAAACACAACAAAAGAATAACTTCTGTAGTAAAAAAATTATATCTTGTTATTTCATTTCCAAAATTAAGATTGCAAACTACAAAGATGGCCTCAGTCCTCACAACAATAACATAGGCCATAATATACCAAAAGATGAACATCACTCAAGGAATGCCTATATAAGTCAGCATGAAAAAATGCCTGAAGTATGTGAATCTAATGTACACAGATCAAACACTACTGATCCACAATGGTATCAAAAGAAAGAAAACTGAAAGAACTAGCTAGGACCATAGTGGTTAACAGCAATTTAAAGAATAATAATTAAGAGGAAGTGAACTCAAATGGTGTGAGAGAGTAGCTTTCCCCTCCTAAATCCATATACATGTTTTTGTCACAGGTAAAGTGCCACTGCCAGTATACTAGTTTAACATCTAATGAAATTGTGTTATCTGATATATTGGAACAAGAAACTTACCTGCCTTTTCTCCTAGACTTGAAAGGGTAGCGAGAAGGGGTTGAAGGAGAGTACTCTACAGGCAATTGGGGTGGTTCCAACTCCCCACTAAGCATCCCCACAACCTCCTTCAGTGAAGGACGACGAGCAGGTGACTTCAGCACACAAAGCAAAGCCACCTTGATGCAGAGAAGAGCCTGCTCCTTATCCAACAACTGCAAAGACTCATCAACCAACTCCAAAAGCTTCCCATTTCGTGCACAATGGCGCGCCCAGGAAAGTAGATTCGCTCTCTGAAACTCAGACAAGGGTGAACCACTCACTTGAAGTGGGCGCCTCCCAGAAATTATCACAAGCAACAACACCCCAAAGCTATACACATCACACTTCTCACTCACATCCCCACCATAGCCACACTCAGGAGCAACATAACACACAGTTCCCCTCATGCTAGGAGTACTGCTAACACCACCACTCTTTGGAATCTCCCCGCTACCAGAATCAAAGCTATTAGTCCTCCTTCCTCTCCATAACTCACCACTCAAACCATCCATCCACCAATCCATGTTCCCCCGGTTGTTCCTACTCCTACTCTTGCCCTTCCTCTTATCCAATGCATCATCACTCACCCACCAATCATCACCATTCTCAATATCATCACCACCCTTTTTCTTCTTCTTCTTCTTCTTCTTCTTGTTTTCGTTCTCCTCAAAGCACTCATCTTTCCACCACTCCCTCACGGTCCTTCTCTTCCCCTTCACAACCCCATCAAACTTCTCCTCTTCCATTGACTCCCACCATTCTACTTCCTTCCCCCTTCTCTTCTTCTTCTTCTTCTTCTTACCCTCTTCCTTCCCCATCTCCACATCCCCATACTCAATCCCACCCTTCACCCTTTCCTTATTCACATCCCTCCCAATCCACTCCGTCACATAATCCTTAACCTTCTTACCCTCCCCACTCCCAACCTCATTCTCATGCTTCCACCACCAATCCCTCACCGAATTACTCTTCAACCCTTTCCCATTCATCTTCTTCGCATCCTCCTTCTCAAACCCCGGCGATGCCGCTGCCACCGCCAAGCCCGTCTCCGGCGAATTCATCGCCATCATCGCCGCAGTTTCTGGCGAAGGAGATTGCTCCACCCCCAAGCTACCTTCTTCCATAAAAACACTGTGAGTGCTCGCCACCGATCCGCAATCATCAACCTCCTCCTCCTTCATCTTCTTCTTCTCTTCATCATTATTAACACTACCGCACTCCAGAACCTCAATTTCAAACCTCGGAGGCTCCGAGCTCAACCTCGCCAACCCAAAATCGCCAATTCTGGGCGCGAAATCGCGATCAAGCAAAACGTTACTCGGCTTTATGTCGCCGTGGATAACAGGGGGGTCACAGGAGTGGAGAAAGTGAATTCCTTTGGCTATGTTGAGAATAATCGAGAAGCGGGTGTTCCAGTTCGAGAGCTCGGGGCACTTGCGGTGCAAAAGCGCTTCTTGGAGGTTACCGTTTTGCATGAGCTCGTAGACCAAGAGGAAGCGGCGTCGTTTGGGGTCAGAGGAGAAGTGCGTGGCGGTGATGACGTGGCGAGAGACCAGCTTGGAGGCGAAGAAGAGCTCGTTGTGGAACTCGCGCTCGCCCTGGTGGCCGGAGGCGGAGTCCATGAGCTTGACCGCGACGGGGACTCCGGCGAGGGTGCCGGCGAATACGGGACCGAAGCCGCCATGGCCGAGGCGGGAGGAGAAGGAATTGGTGGCGCGCCGGAGGACCGAAAAGGAGAGGCGGTGCGGGGGGGAGGAGGAAGGAGGAGGAGGAGGGTGGGTGGCACGTTTGCGCGTGAGGATGCGGTGGCAGAGGAGGAAGAGGAGAAGGAGGAGGGAGAAGGTGGAGACAGTGGCGGCGAGGAGAGGAATGAAAAAGTGGTGGTGGTGGTGGTGGTGGTGATGACGTGGCGGTGTGTCTGATGACGTGGAGAGTTGTCGGGATGGCATGTTTTGAAGGTTGGATTCAAGTTGTTTGGGGTAATGTGTTGGTCATGGTTTTGTAGTTATGATGGTTTTGGGAATGGAAGAGAAGAAGATGAAGAAGAAGAAGAAGTTGAAGAAGAAGAGTGGAGGGAACTTTGTATGTATTTGAGAATAAGAGTTTTGGTGGTTAAGACATTGGTGTCAGTGTCTGACAAGAGCAATGTGTCAAAGGGATTTGTGTGTGTAATGTTGAGATGACTGTTACTTGTTGGACTTTTTCTTTGAGGTTGTTGTTTTTCTTTTGTTTGGATAGCTATTATGCTACTATTTTTTTTTTAAAAGAAAAATAAGACTATTAACTCTGATGTGACTAGTTAATATATTAAAATATATTATGATGGGTACGTTAAGGTAACTTCTGGTTTATAATTAATTTAACTAAAAAAGAGTATTTAATGAAGAATGTTACAATTATTATTTTAACTAAGTTTGGAGATTATGACTTGTAATTGTTTTTATTTATATTTTTATTATTTTTAATTTCCTTTTCTCTATTAGGGCTTATTTTAATTTTATAAAAATAATTAATTATTGAAGTTTTCTAAATATTTATTAAGTTATTTTTCAATTTTTTATATAATTCAAATTAGAAAAAATAGTGTTAAAATAAGTGTTTGGCCTAAGTTCAAGAGGGGGGTGAATTGAATCCTTTTAAAATTTTTTCGCAAATTTGTTTTTCAATGTGAGAATACAAAATCTTTAAAGAAACTTAGAATGCAATCTACAAAGGTTTAAACAATTTACAAATATGAAAACCAATCAAACAGAATCAGTGCACTGCAGACAAATATGAAATCTGGAAAACCAGTGTACTGAAAAACAGATTAAAATTCAGGAACAGACAGTGTACTGTTAAGCA
>Ga0209489_102346_pt1 | contig 38639 bp, 22 predicted proteins | sample SiratrowhiteBW_FD_187527 | JGI IMG/M metagenome (GOLD analysis project Ga0209489, IMG submission 187527) | Root nodule microbial communities of legume samples collected from California, USA - Siratro white BW (SPAdes) (version 2) | ecosystem: Host-associated > Plants > Roots > Nodule | place...
TATATAATTTTACAATTTTTTTTTTTTTTTTTTGATCGGCAAATTTTACAGTTCTATTTTCCAAAATTCGTGTAGAAGCTTCATGTAAAAATGTCGAATTCCTACATCATTAGCGCTATTTTATGAAAATCAGAAAAACCAGGATGATTAAAAACACAACCAAAATATGCAGAAAATAGAAGCCATAAACATCAACTTATTAGGACTACCCTTAACTTGCGATATTGTAGGATCTTTTGACTGGGATGCTACTCCAACAGTCTTATTCACGGTAATCTCTAAGTGACATATTATGTAAATTTTCTGGTCATATAAAACCAAGTAATTTCTGTGGCATTATTTTGTGATTTAAGTTTTCAACATTTTTAAAATACTTTATTTTGTTCTTTAAAATTTCTTTATCTTGTATTTGTACGAGACAATTTAAAATGTCTGAAATCTTGAATTATTTTGATTTGGATTTCCTGCACTTTTTAATATATGTTTTTGAATAAATTAATCCAAATTTTTTAAATTTAAATTCTCAGTTTAAAACTAGGTAATTTAATTTCATATAAAATACATATATTTAGAATTTCAACTTTTAATATTTTTTTATCGAAACAATATATTTTTTTAATTTTTTTTCTAAAAAAGATACTTTCTAAATATTACTGTCCCACAAAACTTTGCAAAATAAAAAGGCTGAGACTGTGTTCCTTTTAATTACTTAAAAGAAAAGAATTGGTGTGAAAACTTTCACTCTAGTGATTGAAAGTCTCTTTAAAATAACTGATTCTTGATTTAAATGTCTTTTAAGTTGTTTTAGCCTTCATTTAAGATTTGGTTGTATCAAGCGTACACGCACCTTCAATGTCCGAAAAAGTGACCGAGCCATTTAAACTTTTGTTAAATATAACCAAATATATGGAAAATTTACCAACGTAAAGTGCTGCACGTCTTCACCACTAAATAAAAAATAATCATTGCAATTTGAGGATTATAAGTTTTTCTTTAAAATTTCAAAACAAATTATCTTTTTATATAATTACTTCCGAATTACACATGCATTATACATAATCTATCTCCCTTTTTTCATAAATGATTGTTTTAATTTAGAATTTTATAAGTTTTAGATTTTCTTTTCAAAGAGTAAAAAAAACTAACCAAAAACCAATTAAAAGCATCAAGTTTAACTAAATTTTGCACGTCTTCCTTTTTTTTTTAAGAAATGTAATTAATGAGAGTACTTGCTCCACCCTTTATTCAAAAGAAAGAAACCCCTATCCTAAACTATAAAAACGAAACCAAGTTATAAGAGAAAAGTTAAGCATTATTATTACAAAACGACAATAAGTCCAATAAAAAGGCAACCTAGTCAAGGGAAAAAATATCAAGCAAACTTACAATCCAATCGAAAATAATGATAATCTTCCTTTTCTAAAATATAAAAGGAGAACAAAATCACTACAATGACTGTAAAATGAAGATGACAATCGACTCTAAAATCTAAAACATTCAACAACACTAGCACGTCTTCTTCTTTACTTTCATTATTGTTATCTCTTTTAGCTTTTAAGTATAATAGACAAGTGAGTAAAGAATTATACAAGTCTTTGGTACAATAATAAATAGAAGCAGCAAGCATAAACTTACTTACTTACATAGCCTTATTCACAATAATTTCTACGTGACATATGCATTTTCTGCTGAAATAAAACCCAAGTAATTTCAATGTCATACCTGGTTAGAAGATTTTACAAAAATGAGAATTAAGTCAATATATACATATAAGAAAATGACACTTCAGTTCAAAATCTTAAAATATCAAATGTCCGGATCTTTTTTCTTATATATTATTAAATTCTTTTATTTTTATTTAATATAAAACTAGACCCACATTTAAATACCTAACATATATGATATTAAAGTTACAATAAATGAAATATACATATGTTTATTTCCACACATACCTACTACAGTGCCATTAACAAAGAAAAAGGACATGATAGTTTCATTTATAAAATGTGGATTGCTGGTGCAAGTCTTTACTTTTTAAACAATCATCATTCAAATCCAACATTTTATTAAACAACAGCTACAACTGGACTGATACCTCTGTATGACTTTAAGTATTTAAGTTTATATGCATGTTTGTTGTATAAGATTGAAATAACATTAAATAAAGTATGTTGAGTAAAACTTTAGAATTAAACTCCAAAATTTTATTTTATTTTTAAAATTTCAAGAGTCAGACACGTTATCATGTTTAATAATACATATAACATATATGGCATGAATGTGAACAACAAATATAAGATTAAAAACCAACACAGTATGACAATGCACTGTCTTTCTTCATCTATTTAAGTTCCACCATACCGCACTTTGCACTGGATTACCCTCCAAACTATTTTCTTTCTCCCAATTCATTTTTCTCCCACCACACCACATTATATTTGTTTTTTTTTTTTTTTTTACTGCACCGCATCACTACAGTGCTTCTCTTTCTCCTAATTAATTTATATACGGATTATTCACATATGAGATAAGTTATTTACATAATTACATACAGATCACGGATTTACCTACTGATTTAAAAATTCTATTACAACTATATTTATATATAAAATTTTTATATATAACTTATTTTACGGAATATTCTGTATATAATTTCGTAGATAACTGCATTACAGATTACATAAAAAAGAATTCCATAGATAAATTATATACAGAAAAATTTTGTATATAATTTACAATGGAGTTATATAATTTACAATGGAGTTATCTACGAAATTACATACAAGATATTCTATAAATAAATTATATATGAATTTCATAAGTAAAGTTCAAACATCACATTTACATACAGATTTATCTTTATAGATAATCTGTAAGTAATTACTATTCACATACAAATTTGAATATTATCTATAGATTTTCTGTAGATAAAATTGATTTTTTTAGTATTATGTCTTTTTTATTAGCTTAAAAAAATATAATAAATGAGAATTACATAGGATACTTCTGCTGAAAGTCCACAATTTTTATCAGAAAAGTTTTTATATTCCTTTCTACATAGCCTACAATACTCCACATGTTTATGATTCAACTCCCAACAATATCAACAATATATGATAACATAGATAAATCAAATCCATGAACAGATATGTATGGACTGACAGTGAACTCCCATCTTGTTAAATTCTTAGTAAGTAAATCAAAGATTTATCATTATATCAAAGTTATAGCTCACACTGAACATTTTTTTGTTTGAGAGAAAGGGAGTCTTAGAGTAGTGTCATGATTCACTGAATCGCACTAATCATAACTATACTGATTGATTATGTGGTGCACTTAGTATTTGTTAAAAATAGCATTTTGTTTTTGTTTTTGAAGTAAAAACATTTATTAGATGATGCTCTTTGTTGTTGATAAAAAAAAAAATCATTAGATGATGCAAAACAATTAGCACCATTTAAAAAAAAAATTCTATGAGAAAGGAATATTATTAAAAAAATTTAGTATCGTGCTTAGAAGGTTATCTTCATTAAAAGCTTACTAACAAATTTTTAACAACACTTTTATTGTATTGACTTTTTTATTAAAAACATTAATAGCGTTGTCTACTAAAACAATATGATTAAAAAATTTTGTAACATTTCAAAATGTTATAACAAACTATTTAGTAATATTCTTATGATGTTTTTTGGATTTTATATTTTGGAGAGTTTTGCGTTCAGATTTTGTTTATATAAATTCATCCTCTCAGATTGAATACAACACAAGATTTGAATTATTAGAAGGAATTTGTTCGTGCTCATAGAGAGGAAGAGAAACATGGCTACCATGCTGAAGCAAACTCATCTTTGTGGCAATGTGTTGATCTTGTTCTTGTTTTGCACACTGATCTTCAACGGCAGTGATGGGGCTAAAAGTGATTTTGGAGTTACGTCAGTGCCACCAAGTTGCGTTTGGAAGTGTGAGGGTTGCACACCCTGCACACCAATTCTAGTAATTGTGCCACCCTCTGCTCCCGAGCAAACTGACTCAGCCTTCCATGGAGCCGACGAGTACTATCCTTTGGTCTGGAAATGTAACTGTGGTGGCAAGTTGTACAATCCATATAGATGATCATGGATATGAAATTTGACACAAAAACTTATTTCATCTAAAATAAATTTCACACGGAATAAATCAGTATAAAAGTGTAATTATTGTATTACACGAATCAGTATAATTAAATTATTGTTACTTTGATCTTTTGTTTTATGAATTGTTTATTTATCCCAACGAGGAATTGTTTCTGGGGAGTAATTCCGTTCTAGAGTGTGTGTGTTATTAAATGATAGCAACACGTTAAGCATGATACAAAAGACATGAATATTTGAATAATTTCCTTTCTATATCAATTTTTTTATAATATAATATATAGTCTTAAAATAGACTTTTTAAAATTAATATTAAAAAAATCAAAATTAAAAATAATAATTCTTGAAGAACATTTAATAAATTCTTTCACTAAATTCAAACATTTTCCATCTATAGACTTGGTAAAAATATATGACCATTTTAAGCAGAACATTTGATATAAACTTGGTAAAAATATGACTTACAGTCTACGAATCTATATAATGAATAGGAATATGATTAAAAGTAATAATTCACTAAATGTAAAAAAAATAAAATTCATATAAGTTTATCAATATATAATACAAAGATCCAGAACATTTGAATCAGAATAAAAAAAGCATCCAATGAATAAAAATCCGATAAAAAAAACATCCAACGAAAAAAAATCTGATGTGAGTAATGTAACAAAGTTTCTTAATTAATATATGTTTTTGAATAAATTAATCCAAATTTTTAAAATTTAAATTCTTAGTTTAAAACTAGGTAATTTAATTTTATTTAGAATACATATAATTAGAATTTCAGTTTTTAAATGTCTTTATCTAAACAATATATTTTTTATAAATTATATTTTTTTCTTAAAAAAAATAAATATTAGTGTCCCACAAAACTTTGCAAAATAAAAAGGCTGAGACTAGTTGATTCGTGTTCCTTTTAATTACTTAAAAGAAAAGCATTGGTATCAAAACTTTCGCTCTAGTGATTCAAAGTCTCTTTACAATAACTGATTCTGGATTTAAATTTCTCTTAAGTTGTTTTAGCTTTCATTTAAGATTTGGTTATACCAGAGGTACACGCACCTTCAATATCCCAAAAGAGCATTTAAATTTTTGTTAATTATACAACATTGCCTAGTTTGGTTGGTAAATTGATTAAGATGTCACCAAACGTATAGAAGATTTACCAATGTAAAGTGCTGCACGTCTTCACCACTCAACAAAATCATTGCAATTTGCGGATAATAAGTTTTTCTTTAAAATTTCAAAACTGATTACCTTTTTATATAATTACTTCAGAATTACACATGCATATTATATTTTTTCAGAAATGATTGGGTTTTAATTTAGAATCAATTTTATAAGTTTTAGATTTTCTTTTCAAAGAGTAGAAAAACTAGCCAAAACCAATTAAAAACATCAAGTTTAACTAAATTTTGCACGTATTCCTCTTTACTTTCATTATTGTTATCTCATTTAGCTTTTATAGTATATAGGAATAGTTTAGGCAAGTGAGTAAAGAATTATACAAGTGTTTGCTAAAATAATAAATAGAAGCAACAAGCATAAACTTACGATAGCATTTTCACAATACGTGACACATGATATGCATTTTCTGCTGAATAAAACCAAGTAATTTCTATGTCACACATGATATCAAAGTTGCAATAACTATGGTATAATAGAAATATGTACATGTTTATGTCCCCACATACTACCACAATGCCATTAACATAAAAAAGGAGGACCCATGAAATCTGATAGTTTTGTGGTTTGCTGGTGCAAGTCTTTACTTTTAAGCAATCATCATTCAAAGGCAACATTTTATAAAACAACAGCTACAACTACAACTGGACTGATACCTCTGTATCCCTTTAAGTATTTAAAAGTCTAACCAGGATGTTTGTTGCATAAGATTGAAATAACATTAAATAAAGTAGTGTTGAGTATAACTTTAGAATTAAACTCCAAAATTTTATTTTATTTTTTGAGATTTCAAGAGTCAGTCACATTATCATGTTTAATAATACATATAACAAATATATATTGCATGAATATGGACAACAAATACGAGATTAAAAAAACAAAACAGTATCACAACCATGATAGTAAAAATTGAGATTCAGATTGTACGATTTTATGATCTTTTCTTTTTTCTTCAATCTTGTGTCACTTGGATGTTAGTGATTTCGGTGGATCGTGTTGGATCGAAAATGTAAAAAAAATAAAAAAAATAAAAAACAAACACGAGTCTTCTGATGCGATTCAGTCCCTCTCACTGCATAATAGCAGCAGCGCTCACCGTGACGTCTCTCGCGACCTCCATACTGTCCGTCCACTGCATGTGAGACAGGTAAATGTCCCGTGTTCTCTATTCTATAGTTTTATAGTTTTATTGGGTTGGGATTTGTAACTCGAAAACGTATGAGATGGATGAACTTCAATCTCAATCTCTAACTAAATCTCTTTCAAATACTTGTTGGGTTATCATTTAACTTTATATGCAAAGTTTCTTTTTATGTTTTTCTGCTCTTTAAACTAAATCATTATTCATGTTTATATATTTATTGAGTATTGAAATCTAAAATTTTAAGTGAAACTATTAATCGAAGATTCCATACTCTTACTTAAAAATCACTATATATATTACTTTTGACTTGGTATAATTGTCGACTTTCTTTTTCGTCCTTTCGAGAAAAAAAATACTTTTTCTTGGCCTTTGATGAGAAATTTCATTAAGTCTCCGAAAGATACATGTTCATCTTTTATCTCTTGTATATCAATAATGGTATGTATATGCCTACACATATGATTGTTAGCACCAATATCATATCACACTATGTTACTATCCAAACTGATTCCTTTATTGGTCATCATTCCCTTCATCTTTTGCCTGATCTTTTTCAACTACATTTGTGTTTTCTTTCACCTTCTTCTCAATGTAGCAATCCTCTGTTTAGTGTTCATATTTGCAATTGCAACATTCGACATTTGGACAATTTGAACGACCACCACTTCTATGATTGTGGCCTCATCCATGTCGGTTTTGCTGATTCGTTTGTTCTCTCTCTTCATTGTTGTTTCCACGATCGTAACCTCCGTTGTGATCATAACTCCCCGACCTTCGTGTCCTTCGTCCTCTTCCTCAATTGTGTTGCACATACATCACATTATCCTCCTTAATGGTCATCTTTGTTTGTAAGAATACCTCTAAGACTTTTTGTTTCTTTTTCTTCTTTCGTTATTCATATGCTTCAAGAGAAACTGCGAGATCATCAATGGTAATTTTTTCCAAATTTTTTTACTGCTTGATTGCACTTACAACATTTTTAAAGTCCTCAGTCAATGTCCCAATGAATTTTTTCCACAACCCTTGCATCTGTGAGGGTTTCTCCATTATGTTTGAGTTGATTGGCTATTGTTTGTACACAAGTAATGTAACTAGATACATCTTCTGAATCATTCATCCTCACAACCTCTAACTCATCTCTAAGGTTTGAAGATGCATTTGTTTAACTCAGTTACTACCCTTGAACTCTTTTTTCCAAAATGTCCTATCGAAATTGATGCACCAACAATCTTAACAAAAATTGACTCATCAACAACTCGATACAACATGTACAAAGTTGTCTTATCTTTCGATCATGTCTTTTTCAACATTTTGTTTTAGGCCGTAAAGTCTCTCAATAGTATTTTTTGGTACTTCAAAACCTTCTTGACCACCAACCAAACATCTTAAGATCTAAAAAGGACTTTTATTTGGACTTCCAACTGTCAGTAGTTTGTTATTTTTAGTTGGGGACAATACAAATTATTGATCACACTTATCATAACTCTGATATCAATTTAATAATAAAGAATATAAATATTTAAATTTTCTTCTTGAACAAAAATAATTTTTTTATTTCTAATATATACTCTTAGACTCTTCAAATCCATTCATTTACTCATAATCAAGATAGTTAAAAATTAAGATTTTAATAGTAAAATCATAATGAGATTTAATTAAAATAAAACTCAACTAAAATACTTCTAACCTTTCCCATATATATATATAGGGGTGGCTCAAGGCCCAAGTAAGTAAAGCAACCGCTCTATGCAAGTAATACTCACATATTATTATAAAATAAAAAATATTTAATTTTAAAATTATACTAACAAAATTTTAATTAAAAATTTAAATATTTTAAGTGACTTTAAGTTTACATTAGTGCTATAAATATATTATTTAATGGCTTTACATTTACATTGGTACTATAAATACTATTTAATGAATAATATTCTTGAAACTTTCTTATAATAAATTAATAATATTAAAAAAATTGACCAGTCAAGAAAAAAAAATCTTTGTATCAAAACTTTCTAATTTATCTTTAAGAAAATTTGAACAGTCAAGGAATCTCTCATATCAAAACTTTCTAATTTATCTATTTCCTATATTCTAACCCATTGATATCATCTCTCTTGATATGTCCTATCATTGCCTCACTCTTCTTCCACTTCTCTCCTTATTTCTTCACTTATCTCCTTTCTTTCTATGTCTCTTTTGTTCCTTCCATAATATTATTTTAACGTTTGTTTTCAATTTAAAATTTCTTTCATTTCATATTTTAGATTGATTGAGGAAGAGTTTATGTTCACTTTGGCTCTTTTGAGGACATCAATATTAGGTAAAAATAATATGAGATTGATCAATTGATCCCAATTTTTTTTTTCATTATTGTTTAATTAATCTTAAAAAAAATTGTATAGATTTAAGAAAGAGAATTTAGAAGTTACAAATTATATTTAAAGACATACCAAAGGACAGGATCGAAAGATAAATATAATAACATAATAGGAGACCTGAGACTCTACCATATTGTCTTGACAAACATGATTTATCTTTTTAACTTAGACTTATTTTATATTTATATACTTATAAGTTATGTTGAGTGTGATATATATTATTTGCAGTTAACTCGGATAGTAAAAATTTACAATCAAAAGATATGTGTATTAATATGGTAATTGAACAATTAAAAGGTCTTCTTTCACTTTTTGAAACATATAGAGAAAATGGATTTGAAAATGCATTTATTTGAAATTGGTTTTGAAATGGATGAAAAAAAATATTGAGAATGAAGTTATTAAATCACCTCAAGAGTCATTTAGAATTGATTATTTTTATTTTTTTTTATATACTGTATATAGATAAAGCAATTGCTAAACTCCAAAATAGATTTGAACAATTTAAAATATATGAAGATATTTTTGGTTTTTTGGTTTTTTATTTAGTATTAAAAATTTAAAGTTATTGGGTTGTGTACTTTTGAAAGAAAAATGCTTAAACCTTGAAAAAGTATTTAAAACATGATAATTTATTGGATTTTGATGGTTTAGATTTATTTTCAGAATTAAATATCTTAAAGGAGATTATAGGATTGGAAAATGATAAATCAATTGACATTCTTAATTATATATAAAGAATAATTTTTTTTCCAAATACATATATAACATATAGAATAATATAACAATTTCAGTATCAATTAACTGAAAGGAGTTTTTCAAAACTTAAACTAATAAAATCTTATTTAAGATTAACAATATCAACAAAGATTAAATAGATTAGCTTTATTGTCTATTGAAAAAAGATTTTTTAAATAAAATTAATTATGATAATTTAATAGATAATTTTATATCACAAAAAGCTCAAAAAATAAATTTTAAATAAAAACATCATAATTATAATTATTCTATTAATTTAAAAAAAATCTAATTTTTTATTGATTTTAGGCCTCCACTATATATATATATATATTAAGCAAAAGAATAAATTAAAGGAATACCACTTAAAAATCCTCCACTAACACATCGTACTGAGTCTGAAACAAAGCATAGCAACGTAACAAAAGGCACATGTGTCTCTTAAAGAACGAAATTCATAGCTGCGAAATCCACCTGCGCCCATCAAGTTTACATAGTTGTTGCCACAAGTGCAAGCCCTAGTCCAAGTGACACTAACTTTCCGAGCACACTGATCTTGTCGGTGCCGAACTGTTCGGTGGGATTAACGTGTGAGGAAGAATTTGAAGAAGATGAGTCGTCATCCTTGTCAGCTTTAGGCGCCTTTGTTGCGTCGCTTGAAGGTTCTGGAGCCAATGAGGGAGCCTTTGCAGGTGCTTTAGCAACAGTAAAAAAGTCCATGGGAAGAAGCACCTTACCCACCTTGTAAATAGCTAGATGCTTATCCGTATATACAATGCCTGTGATGGTGGTGTTAACCTCACCCGTTGAGATGTTCACACTCCCTCCGTAACTTATCACATTCAGTTCCACCTTTCCAGGTTTAGCCCCTGCAAGGGTTCTGACAGGGTTGGTTAGAGTATCAAAGTTGGAGCTAGACACATAGTCTGAAAGAACGTGGAACTGTAAGAGCTCCAGCTTTTGGCCATCGGAAAGAGAGTTGAGGAAGCCTGCTTTGAGTTCAGAGAAGGCACTGTCATCAGGTGCAAGAAGGGTGATGCCACCTGACTTAGTAGTGAGGAGCTGTGCATTGAGTTGGTTGATCAATTGGGTGGTTTTCATGAGGCGGATTAGGATGTTGAATGACTTGGCCTGCCTCAGGATTCCAACAATGTCAACAGCTGGAGTGTCAGGGGTGGAATCACTTGGTGACTGTGGCAATGAGGGAACCAATGGCTGTTTAGGAGCCTCAGCTGGTGGGGTAGGAGTAGGTTGAACTGGTTTAAGAGGGGCAGAAGCTGGTGATGATTGGGCTAAAGTGGTGGTGGAATACAAAAATGAAAGTAGCAGTGCCAGTAAGAAGGACAAGACCCTTTGCTTTCTCATCATCTTGGTTTATTAAATAAAGGTTTTGTTGATACTAAAAATGATTGCAAGTGATAACTATTGTAATTACACTGTGCAGTTTATGCAATGATGAGATGCATGAGTGTAGGCTTTTTATATTGAAGCTGAGAGAAGGACAGGTAGGTGAAGTGCCATATTGTAACCTTTAGTTGTGATTTATGAACTATCTTGTCTGATATTTAGGTGTTGCATTAATCAAAATATATACATATGGTGAGATTGACAAAGGAGTGAGTTCTTGCTTGAAAGGTACACAAAAAATAGAGTGAAACTCAATATTCGACAAGGAGATTAGTGTGGCGCATCAATGAAGAATGAAACGTTTTAGCTCATCAGAACTCGCTTTCTATACTGCATTATACACAAAACGATTCTGTCAATTGTTTGCAATATCAGTATAAACTATATATTGAATTAATCAGATATTGTTTATCAAAATTTAAAACAACTGTTTATATTATACCATATTTCACAACAATTTCACCTGATTTCAACCAAAAGTTACTACACTCACTATGTGGTATATTTTTGAAAAAACTATCATGATTTTATTTCTCAATGAAAATATCTGAATATTTGTGATTTAAATTTAAATGAGTTAGTTTTACTAAGAATTTTTTATATGTTTTAAATTGTAAGATAGTGCTGGGAAAAAAAAAGAAAAGCATATGATTTTATCTTTTAAATTTAAGAAATTATTACTTTGATTTAAATATAATGCTACTGTTTTAAGTTTTTTTATAAACTTTGTTCTTCCCCAATAAATCTCTTATTTTGTAAATATATTTTATATAAAAGAAATCAATAATTGGTATCATAGTTTTCTAACCTATGGATTTGAGAAATTAAGTGAGTCTACCCAGAATCCTAAACAAGCACCTAATCTCATCATAATGAATCCAAAAGGTTCATTTATTCCAATTGAACTTTCCATTCTTTAAACATATCTCTTCTGGATGTTATAGAAGAGAAGTTTATCTTGGTAAACATTATCTCTTCATGGTTGTGAACAAGTTTCATCCCTATTAAATAATCTAACTATTGTTCAAATCAAAATTTACGAGAGAGAAAGCAGAGGTTGAAGAATTAGAAACAATTAAAAGAATACTCCCACATTGCCTGAATCTCAAATATTTTTGATCAATTTCAACGCTTGCAACTCATTCACTAACGCTTTCAAAGTTACTTTCTTATCAACACAGTGGATGATGATAATGTTACAAACAAGGTTAGTTTTGCTTTCGATTTAGGTGGCTGAAAATCAGATTCACATCTTGTAATAAAATTTTACTTATATGATATTTTCTAGTACAAGACAATTTTGGCATGCTCTGAGTTTAACAAATTAATCCAGCTGAGAGAAATTAGTATTGTGCAAAATAGAAAATTTAAATGATCACATATGTCAACTTAAATAATCATATCTTCAACGCTTCCTTATTCTTGTTTCAGTCGTGGTGATCGATGTTGGACTGCTTGTTGTTAGTTTTTCAATTCTTTAAGTTGTTTAATATATCACATACTTTTTCTCTATTACTTTCGTTAAGTGAGCTTTGTATTGTATGTGAATGAAGAACAATGAGGGAAATGCAGAACATTTTATTCTTTTGTACCGTTGTTAAAGGTTAGGAGTTGTGAAACATGTGAATTCATTGTTGGTCTTTCATATAAACCATAATGTTTTAGAAACAGTTATGGTTTAACTTGTTAATCATTCAAGGATTCTTACCCTTTCCATAACACGAATGCACAAAAAACCAAAAAAACAGACAGCAAAATTTAAACAAGAAAGGCAGAAAGCAAGAAATTAATGACATAGAAAACTATACAGCTGCCAAATAGATCAACTCCATATGGTTGCCACTGCCATCAAAGCTATCCCAACCGACATCAGTGCATGCATGCTAACCAAACTCGCTGCCCCAGATTTGTTCTGATCCTGCTTTGTTTCGCCTTGATCATCCTCGGAAGAGTTTTCCTTAGCAGCTTTGGGAGCCTTTGCAAGAGATGAAGGAGCCAAAGCAGGAGCCTTATTGGTCACAAAGAAATCTAGAGGAAGCAGCACCTTGTCCACGTGATAAATCCCAAGTTTGTTATCCGAGTATACTACCCCAAGAACGGTAGCATTGACCACCCCAGTTGAAATGTTGACACTGTTACCTAATGCATTCACATTCAGTGGAAGCCTTACAGGGTCTTTGCCAGCCACTGTCTGCACAGGGTTGCTGAGAGAATCGAAGTTTGAGCTGGACACAAACTCTGGCAATATGTGGAACTGCACAAGTTCGATTTTTTGGCCTTCGTTTAGGGAGTTGAGGAAGCCAGCTTTGAGGTTGGAAAAGGCAGAATCATCTGGTGCAAGGATGGTTATGCCTCCACTCTTGGCTGTTATGAGCTGTGAGTTGATGTTGTTCATGATTTCTGTGGTTTTGAGGAGGCGGATTAGGGTGGAAAACGTTTTGGCCTTTTTGAGGATTCTGGTGATGTCATCAGGGACAGAGTCAGGGGAGTCTGGAGACTGAGGTAATGTGGGGACTAAAGGTTTTGGTGATGGTGCTGCAGCCTTTGGGGTATGGGGAGTTTTTGCTGCAGGGGCTTTTGGTGCTGCTGCAGGTGCAGGTGAAATGGCCAAGGTGGTAGAGGAAAGGAGTAGAAAAAGTGAGAGGGAGAAAAGGGTTGCTTGTTTCATCTTCCAGATGCCAACTCAATCTTAGATGGCCTTGATGATTTTGAAAGAATGTTAAAATGATTGTAGCAATTTGTTTTTGATGTGTAGGACTTGTGAGGAGAGGGGTTATATAGAGATTGGAGGCCAAGGAAATGATAGGTTGGTGAAATGTTATGGCTGTAAAATTTGCTAGCTAGGGAGTCTGGGGTTGTATCCCATCTGTCATGGAGAATAAGGATATTTTATCTAAATATTATTGGCATAAATTAGTGTAAGTATTGAGTTTGGATATGGTGAACTGAGAATGGACACATTACATACCTGCTTCTAAAATTTTTGTAGTATGTAGTTGAAGAAGGGGAATGACAATATTCTCTTTTTTATTATTTATTAGGATTTATTACTGTAACTTCTACTAAAGAAATTAACTTGAATTATTCCGCATCCAAGTCATGAAATCTATTTCAATGTTGTGTTGTAAAATGCATTGTTGTTAAGTGAAGACAGTACTTTGAAATGAGTAATAAGGAGACAAATGTTGCTTGTTTCATCTTCAATTTCTATGTCCAGATGAGGAGGATATATCCCATCAATGGATGACTTTTATGCTCCTGAAAGAATGTGAATAAATGCTTCTTACAATTTATGTCCTATGTGTGGAGGAGTAGGGTTATACAGAGGCCAAAGAAATGATGTGCTGGTGAAATGTTGTGGTTAACAGGTTGCAAAATTTGTAGCTGTGGAGGGCATATCCCATCTGTCATAGAGATGAGGATTTGTTATCTAATTATTATTTGCATCTTTGCTGATAATGATGAGCTGATAATGGACATGTGAGATACTTGACATATTAATTAATGGACACTTGCTTTTTAACACCTTTTGTAAAAAATAATAATGTAGTTGAAGGGAACCATTTCCTAAGAAAACTTAGTAGCATGGATCATAAAACAGAGAAGAAGACATTGATGCAGATCAGAGTACAAGTTTACTAATAAATTCGACAAGTTCAGCAGTTTTGGGAGCTAGGATTTCTATAAATTACTTGTCATGCCTAGAGTCTTCTAATATTATTTGGGACTTGAGAGAAGGTTTATTTTTCCTTTTAGAAAATTACCTCCATAGATGATTAATAAAATATTATATGAATAATATAGCTCTCAAAAGAACTTTGGAATCCAATACAATGTATCTCATACATGTGCCAACGGAAATAATTCAAGTACACTTTGAACTTTTGATTTTATTCTTCATATTTTTAAGCTTCGGTTCGAACTTCAAAGATAAAATCAAACATCAACTTTTTGAAAATTTTAATTTTAATCTTTCACCCAGATAATATAATGCTTATATAAATTTTAAGTTTATTATAATTAGTTAAATTCCTATTAAAAGATTTAGTTCTACCAATTTTATACTTTTTTAATTGAGTCTCTATTGTTTTATTTTATCGTCAATAAGATAACGTGATTATTAATTTGAATCCTCGCTACTTACATATATTTTTATATGGAAAATAAATAAAAAAATACTTAATTTAGTATTTTAAATTTTTTTGTAAATGTAAGTATTTTCAATTGAGATTTTTTAAAGGTAAAGATAATTTAGGTTCCAAAAGTTCATATTTTGATTGATGGGAGGGACTTAATTGAAAAATGTAAATATTTTAGATATTTAATAGAATATAAATTTTTAACTGACAGTCAATTCAAAATTATTGAAATTTATAAGAAGTTAAAACTTAATTAAATTAGTTTTCTTTATGGAGAGAGATGTAAGTGATGGTTATCCCATATTTACCATGAACTTGAACCTTAATTATGTCATAGTATAAAAAGCTCGGATGAACTTTGTGTAGCACAAATGGAGATAAAAGTCTTCTCCAGATGTGAAGTTATAGTTTCTGCTTCTGGATAAAAGTCCACTCTCTCTTAATAATAATATAGATGTTGTTGTTAAAAACAATAAACACAAATTATTTTGATTATATCTAATGCATGATGAATCCTCACCTATAATAGTTCTTATATATTTCTCTCCATGCTTTTCAAATCAGTAACATTCATAATGAGTTCACTACAGTGGGAAACTTTGGACAGTTTTTATAGATTACCTTGAGGGAAAATATTTGAAGGAAAAAGAGGATAGGAGTTACGAAACATGAATTCACTCCTGGCCTTGCATATAAAGCATAATGATAGCAACAATCATGCATGGTTTCAGATAAGAATATTTAATCATTCAGCCATTCTTTCCCTTTCCATAACATCCATACATAAGAAACCACAAAGAGAGCAAAATTTAAACAAAAAAGAAAAGCACAAACAAATAAATTAACCACAAAGAAAACTGAAAGTGCAGCTGCTAAATGATCAACTCCACATGGTTGCTATAGCAACCAAGGCTATCCCAAGTGACATCAACTTTGTTCCACTAACGCTGCCCAAACTGAGTGCCCCAGATTTATTGTGATCCTGCTTTGTTTCTTCTTGATCCTCATCAGAAGAGTTTTCCTTAGCAGCTTTGGGAGCCTTTGCAAGAGCTGTTGGAGCCAAAGCTGGAGCCTTAGTGGTTGCAAAGAAATCTAGAGGAAGAAGCACCTTGTCCACGTGATAAATCCCAAGTTTGTTATCCGAGTATACTACCCCAAGAACGGTGGCATTGACCACCCCAGTTGAAATGTTGACACTGTTACCTAATGCATTCACATTCAGTGGAAGCCTTACAGGGTCTTTACCAGCCACTGTCTGCACAGGGTTGCTGAGAGAATCAAAGTTTGAGCTGGAGACAAACTCTGGCAATATGTGGAACTGCACAAGTTCGATTTTCTGGCCTTCGTTTAGGGAGTTGAGGAAGCCAGCTTTGAGGTTGGAAAAGGCAGAATCATCTGGTGCAAGGATGGTTATGCCTCCACTTTTTGCTGTTATGAGCTGTGAGTTGATGTTGTTCATGATTTCTGTGGTTTTGAGGAGGCGGATTAGGGTGGAAAACGTTTTGGCCTTTTTGAGGATTCTGGTGATGTCATCAGGGACGGAGTCAGGGGAGTCTGGAGACTGAGGTAATGTGGGGACTAAAGGTTTTGGTGATGGTGCTGCAGCCTTTGGGGTATGGGGAGTTTTTGCTGCAGGGGCTTTTGGGGCTGCTGCAGGTGCAGGTGAAATAGCCAAGGTGGTAGAGGAAAAGAGTAGGAAGAGTGAGAAGGAGAAAAGGGTTGCTTGTTTCATCTTCCAGTTGCCAATTAAAGCCTGTAGCTGGGCTATGATGATTCTGGAAGAATGTGAATGATTGGAATTATGTTTCTTGCAATCTGTGTCTGATGTTTGGGATGTGTGAAGGAGAGGGTTATATAGAGGCCAAGAAAATGATAGGTTGGTGAAATGTTATGGCTATGAAATCTGTTAGTTGTGAAGTGTGAGGATATATCCCATCTTTCATAGAGAACAAGGATCCTTTATCTAATTATTGTTGGCATATTTGCCAAACAGATGCTTTAGGTTAAATATATTGGGTAAGTTTGGACATGGTGAGCTGAGCATAACACATGTATATTTATAAATAAATAAATAAATAGGTTAACTACATTGTTTAACATGTCTGTAATATGTTGTTGGAGAAGGGGAATGACAATGTAGAGAGGGTAGAGAGGATCCCTGAAAAATAGGAAACTGCAGCTGCAATTGTTATGTGTGTTTATAAGATGTAATTTAATAACATGGATCAGGAAAAGCCATTGAAAAAGGTTGGAACTCCTCTTACTGGCATTCTGAACTTCCAATTCAAATGGTGTCAATTGGGAGAAGGTTGAGTTTTCTTTTTACCCAACTTGCTCCATAACTCTCGCTGGATTAAAAACAATTTCTTTTAATATTATAGCCCTTAGAGAGGACTTTGCCATCAGAAAGCATGTTCATGTAAGGGGAAATAATTCAAGAACAAATTATGTTTTAGTTTTCCTTCATTTTGAAACTTTGTGGGTTTCAGTTTTAACTTTGATTATTAAATCAAGCATAAAATTTTTGGAACTAAATCTTAGTAAATAATATATGCATTGATAATGAAAAGCTTTTTTACAGTATCTAATTACAAATCAACACGTATGATGAGTTTATTAACTCTTAAAATAATACTAATTGTGGTTTTTAATTTATTGGAAGAGTAAAACTTTTTACATCCACAGAATTTAAACTCTTAAAATTTTGATCATTTTATCTTGCCAGGAATAATATATAAATAAAGACATCACAACCTTTTGATTTTAGTACAAACAATCTGGGACAAGACATTTTAACCCATATCTATCTCACTTTTAGATATAGATCCACACTTTGTGCTAAGTAATTGATGTTATTGCTAAAAGATGAGGACAAATTAATTTTGATTTAACTATTGGATTTCATGCATGGTGGATCTTTATATTTAAGATATTCTAGAATACATGGCTGTTATGTCAAGCCTGTATAGAAAGAGTTACAGTTTGAATAGTGTTGCTTGTTTCATCTTCCTGTTACCAAGTCCAGCCTGTAGATGGTTTTGATGCTTCTGAAAGAATGTGAATGATTGGAATGCTTCTTAGTTCATACAATGAGTTCAATGTGTGGAGTATGAGTTTATATATATAGAAGCAAAAGAAATGATGAGTTGGTGAAACGTTGTGTTTAGCAGCTTGTGAAATTTGTAGTTATGGAGGGTATATGCTACCTGTTGTGGAGAATTATTTTGAAAGTCTAAAACATGCAATTTACTAACATTGATCAAGAAATGCAGTAGACGTTGATACATTCTAGGAGTTATGACTTCTTAAGTTGAATTAAACCATAAAACGGAACCTTACATGAAAAGAAAAGAGAAAACAGAGCCATTTTCTATTTGCTGTTAAACCATACTATTCTCCATTCATTGATTCATATTTAAGTAAAAATACAAGAGAAATGACTTCAATCATCATAGCTAGACATGTCACTAAAAGATCATGTATGTACTATCATTAAGAGAACAAATCGGTTCAAAATCAAACTAAACTCATACCTACTTACTTAACCATTACCATTGTCACAAACATAGATAATTACAGGAATCAGAAAGGTGATTTAGAAAGTTCTACATGTCCTTAATTTCACACTAATGTAAGCAGCCACTCATTCTTGGACATTCATTCTCTTTGATTCCTCTAGCAGACCAGCTTCGACTGAGTACAATCCAAAAGGTGGACTAACATCCGCCAAAACTGGGAAACATGTTAGTTCTAGACCAAGTAACAATTCATGGAATTGATTTTTCTATAATTTCTATTCAGTTCCTACAACGAGCCTTTGAATCTCAATTCCTTCAGCTCCTTTTTCTTCAAAGTGGAGATTTGTGGCTTAGTAGTATAAGCCATGGAAACAGAAAAGGCTTCCATATAAGGTTTTATGGTAGCCACCATCAGGTCCTTCAATTTGCCTACAACCTCGTGTCCTTCCTTTTTAGTTCATAATGAAACTATTTATGAAAATTTATGTGACGCAATCATGTTCTTGGTCTGCTTTCCAAGTTCTTTATCAAACTTTAATAAATTGCCAACGCATAGTTTTTACCTTGGAAACTGAGGAAAGTCTTGGTATATATATGTTCACACGTCACAATATGTATCAACTTAACTCCATGTAGGTTGAGATGAAAATTTTGGTTGTCTTAATTGCATCAAAATTCACACAAAACAATCTTAATTGTATCAAAAGAAAGAACATAAATTCAAAATCATCAAATAGATTGTGTGGCATGGTCTGATCTTCCAGCCTTCAACTTGAAAGAATCACCAATGCAACTAAAGCAACTGCAAGGGACGCCAACGTTGTTCCTAGAGTACTCATCAAACTGCAAGCACCAGAGCTGTCCTTGGATGTTCCAAGGCCATCATCAGCAGATGAGTTATCATTATCAGTTTTTGTGGCTATTGCAGGAGAGGGTGCAGGAGCTGGTGGCTTAGGCTTGAAGAAGTCCAAAGGAAGAAGCACCTTGTCCACATGATATATAGCAAGCACCTTATCTGAGTATATAACTCCTGTGACCGTGGCATTGACCACTCCTGTTGAGATATTCACATTGTTGCCGTATGCTGTCACGTTTAGTTGCAACCTGGCAGGGTTATCCCCAGCTAGTGTTCTCACAGGGTTGCTCAGAGAATCAAAGTTTGAGCTTGAAACGTAAGTGGGAAGAATATGGAACTGCAAAAGTTCGATCTTTTGATTGTCAGCCAGAGAGTTCAGGAACCCTACTTTGAGATTTGAAAAGCTACTGTCATCTGGGGCAAAGATGGTTAAGCCACCTGATTTTATGGTTATGAGCTGAGCATTGATTTGGCTGGTCAATTGGGTGGTTTTCATTAGGCGAATTAGGACGTTAAATGATTTGGCCTTTCTTAATATTCTGATGATGTCATCGGGGGAAGAATCAGATGTGTCTGAAGAGGGTGACTGGGATAGTGTTGGGACAATTGGTTTTGATGGAGCTGCAGCAGGTACTTGGGCTAATGTGGTTGAATATAAGGAGGAAAAAGGTATGAGGAGTAAGAGGGAGAATAAAACTAATAGCTGCATTTTTCTATAGGCAATTGGAAGTTGCTACTGAAGGCTCTAGAGTAAAGTTGCTTGTTATTTGAATGGTGTTTGATATGTGGAAGATGTGGAATGGGGTGGTTTTTATAGGGACTAGGAATGTGATAGGTGGAACAAATAGATGAAGCTTTGGTAATGAAATTTCCCTATATATGCTTGTTTTATGTGTGAGGTCTGTGGTGGTCCTTTTGGAGATTAAGGTGATGCATCATGGTAGATGAGATAAAGGTGATTGAGAACAATGGCTTTTGCATTTTGCTTGGCAATGTAGGAAAAGAGGAGTTAGAGGTTAGAAGTTAGAGCTCAATTGGGTGCCAGATGCACATTAATGAAATTGTGATGCTTCTTCCACTGATGCAGTAATGCATTCTGAGAAGTAATTACATTACAACACAAGCTATGTTGAAAATGTAGCATTTCACATAATATCATCTTATTGGTACAATTAAGAATGTCTTAAGTTCCCAAATCTCCAAGGCAAATAGTTATCTGAAATGCTGCACAACTATGGAGTACTTTTGCAAGAGAAAGAGACGTTGTAATGACTAATGATACTACAAGTTTGATGGTAAAACTACGTCATTAAATACTTAAAAACTTGTGAGTGATTTTCATACATGTTACCTAATTATATTGCTGAGGGCCCAGATCTTTGGAGATTTAAAAATCTAATATTGGTAAGCTGTTACCACTACATTAGATGCAATACCAGGTTTCTATTTTGCCACCTTTTGACACAGTTCTGAAAGGATATGTATATTTCTCCCCTACTTTTACATCATTTCATGACTAAAACATTTATCCCTTCTTTTTGTTCATTGAATCCAATATAAATAGAACCTTGAGGATATTAATCTCATTAAACCAAGCACCATTAACCAATTTTATGTTGGCTATTGGGATGTCATTATTTTCCAGTATCTTATTCCTTAGAGGTTACTAGGGTTCAGATGCAATTTTGCAGTAACACTAATTAGTGCCTTTTGCAGAGGATAATTACATGTATGAGGATGTTGCTTTGAGCTTTGGGCTTTGTAGGTTGATTCCAATCTCCTTTCAGGTTTCATATGTTTATTATGTTAGTGTTATGCCTTTCAGATGAATCTATGGGCATTGCTTTTATCAGGGTTTAGCTCTTTTTCTTGTGTTTGTTTCCACCAAAAAGTATTGATAATTTATAGCAAGCTGAAAAAAGAAAAGCATGTACTATTCATAGATGAATTGCATGCTAAGTTTCTATTCAATTCACATGTTAAATGCCCCTCTAACTCCACCCTTTAAATTCAGATAACTTTTTTTTTTCTCCAAACTGTTGTGAAAGAACTAACTTTTTTCAAGAAAAAATAACATATATAAAAATCTTATTTAGATTAAATAAAATTACAGTACTTAATTAAATTAAATACTTCAAAATATAATTATCTTCATTTGAATTTTTTTTACTTTAATTATATTAATTTACATTTATTATTTTTAGCGTTGTCAAGATTTATGATTAGGACCACAAAGACTTATTTAGAAATGTCAGAGATTTAAAATAAGAGTTACTTTTGCAGGAACTAAAAGCATCAAACCTAACTAAAATTTAATAACTATTTAAAGTTATATTTAAGATGATTTTTAATTAAATTTCACTTACAATCAAAATTAAACAATTAACTATATGTCAAATCATTGTTTCACTTAATTATTTGCAATTTTAGAGGAATGCATCATTTATTTTTAATTACTTTTTTTGGTACACACTATCTTTTATGATTTTACTTTTCAAGTCAATCTCTTTGTAAAATTAAATAATTACTCACAGTAAAAAAACTACCAGCACAATAAAAAAATTACCTACAATAAAATTATAAAAAGTACTTATGCTTATAATTATTTTTTATGAATTTTTATAATTTAATAATATATTTTTATTTTAATAATTATTATAATAATAATTTCTTCAAAGTGAACACGTATGTGTTTCTATTAGTTCTATTATAATAAAAAGGAACTATATAAAAAGTATTTTTTTATAATTCAGCCACCTTTTTTCTGGACCTTCCAATCAAACATCCTCTTTGACACCTTGCAAATTATTTCAAATATATAATATTATACTAAAAAATAATTTTTAATAACAATTAGTCAAAGAAAACTATTATTGAGATATGGACTATAATATTATGAAAATAGTTTCTTTTTAGGAAAAGAAATAGACGTTTAATTTTATGATATGCTTTTGACATGTATGAATGCATAAATAAATATGATAAAAGTCTAAAGACAAATGTGATAATAATTTGGTTGAAAATCTCATTTTTTTTTTATTAATTTTAAAGCATTTCTAATATTCGGGTAAAATATTGAAAACTTGTATCTTCTAAAATCTAAGACTCAATAGACAAAGAGTCATAGAAATAAAATAAAAAATTGTTTTTTACATTAAAATATAAAATTTTGTTTCAGAGAAATATTCTACAACAATAATTAGAAAAAAAAAATAGTCACTCACATCAACCAATAATACAAACAAAATTAAGTTGAAGTGTAAATAAAATATACTTAAATACTCTTGTTGGACTAAAAGTAAATGAAGTATTCAAAAATGAAATGAGATATAGGATTAAGAAAAAGTAGAGTAAGACTCCGAAAATTATTATTTTATTATAGTATTTTGTTTATTATTATTATTTTAATATAATATTTTATTATAAAAGTTAGTTATGAAATGAATGTTCGTAAAAAAAAATAAAAAAAAATGGGTGTGAATGAGTACATTTCCATAATTAATACAGTATTTTCCTTGTAGTACTCCTATACACATTACATAATGTCATGTTTAACAAAAGTTAGCAAAACTTCTGTATGAGTTCTCTATCAAAGATCATTGTATGCAACTTTTACACAAATTTTAAATTTCGCATAAGTAATACATAAGATATATGACAGTTTTTCTTATGGGGTAATAAAGCCTTCATAAATCAAATATAATTTCCACCACAGCCCGAAACTTGAATCATTAGAGAAGGAAAAAGAACAGAAAAAAGAAAAAAAAAAAAAAAAAAAAAAAAAAAAAAAAAAAAAAAAAAAAAAAAAAAAAAAAAAAAAAAAAAAAAAAGGCCAATTATTTAAAACCACTGTATCTGCAAAATGTTGATCATTCACCTTTCAATCCACCCTAGATGGTATATACTTTCACTTCAACGCTTATATTCTTCAACTTCAACCTCTCATTGTCACCATGAAAATGCTGCAACTAAAAGTGCAGCAACAGCAGCCCACATCACATGCTGCTGTTTCACACTGATAGCAGTAGATTCAGCATCAGCTGCAGTAGTTTCCGTGCTGTCCGCAGATTTCTTCTTCGACCCCTTAGGCTTTTCCGGCGCCGGAGCTGGAGCAGGAGGCTTGGCAACGAAGAAATCCCGAGGAAGAAGCACCTTGTCCACTTGGTAAACCGCAAGCTGGTGATCAGTGTACACAGTGCCACCTAGGGTAACGTTAACAATCCCCGTTGTCATGTTCACTTGGTTCCCTCCGGAGCTTGTTATGTTCAGAGCCAACCTATCAGGGTTTTCACCGGCCTGTGTTCTCACAGGGTTGCTGAGAGTGTCGAAGTTGGAAACGGAAACGAAAGTGGGCAGCAAGTGGAACTGAATGAGCTCGTTCTTTTGTTGGTCGTTGAGGGAGTTGAGGAAGCCGGGTTTGAGGCTTGAAAAGGCGTTGTCGTTTGGTGCAAATAAGGTTAAGCCACCGTTTGTGGTAAGGAGTTGGGAGTTGATTTGGTTGGAAACTTGTGTGGCTTGAAGGAGACGGATTAGGGTGGTGAACCCTCCGGCTTTTTTGAGGATTCTGATGATGTCTGTGGGGGGTGAGGAGGGTACCGGGGCAGGAGTGGCGGCCGTGGTGGGAGTGGCGGGGGCGGTTGGTGCGGCGGCGGGTGACTGGGCTGAAGAGATGGTGGGATGGGAAAAGAGTAGTATTAGGGTAAGAGAGAAGAGTGGATGCTTCATGCTCACCATCTTTTGTTGACTAAGGTGGTGAGAAAGGAAGAGGGGTCCTTGAAGTGAGAGTTTTCGATGTGGGGATATGATGAAGAGAGGGTAATATATGGAAAGCTGAAAAGAGTTGAAGGGGTTTGTTTTGTGTTAGGTGGGGTGTTTGTGTAGAAAGTTCAGTTGTTGTAGCAGATCTGCATGCTTACACATCATGAAAGGTGGTTTGTCATGGAAATGAAAGACTGTGTTAGCCAGTTGGATTTTGCTTGGGAAGGCAGGAAAAGAACAGTGAGATCTAAGTAGGAAGAAAAAAAGATGAGCATGATAACGTAGCATTCACTTGTAATTCTTGTGAAGTAGCAAAACAATCAAGTGCTAGCGGCTAGCTTAAGGAAAGAGTCTATAATTAACTTTTGCAACACAATTTTTGATGATGTTAGCATCTGACCTTACGATGCATGGTTTGTGCAACTTCGTCGGTGTTGAATGCCGGCGGGACTCCTTAATTTGCTGATTATATACCAATTGTCTTTTTTAATATCTTTGATGGAGAAGAACGACGGTTTAACGTATCATCATGTATTAGAATAAGCCAAAGACGGGTGTTAATTTTTTTCATCCTTTACATTGAATCACTACGAATTTTTTACCTTTGTATCAGGTGGGAAATTGTGGCAAACTTGGCATTCAAAAGCATATATTATGAGGCACCTAAGACCAAGAAGTTTGAAAGTTGTAATATATTTTTAAATTAGCTGCTGCTACTAGATTGGGAAATACTTTCTCTAACCGTATGTTTCGCAGAATCCCACTATTATTGTGTAATTCATTCACAGATAACTATTTGGGTATCTCACGGCTTGTGTGTTGAGAGGTCGACTTCAAGTTAATATTTTTCTGCATTCTAGAAGTCGAAAAGAGATGGGCATCACCATTGACATTTAACAATCTAGTGATCCAGAACATAGTATGTGTATCTCTCTTTCGGGTTTTGGTCGGACATCAACGTAACTTTGATTGCTAGGCTAGATTTGAGGCAATATTAACGTGTAAAAATTGTAAAGAGAATTCACTGGGAGTCCAACTTGATTAGATAAAACGGGGTTTAATTAACAGTTTAGCTAGCGCTATGTTGTTCTGAAGAATATATTATGTTATAATACAAAAAAAAAATTAAACAATACAAATTATGCTACGCCATATATCTGTTTATCAAGCGGAATTGAATTATGGCCAAGTCAAAAAAACAAGAGAAAAATTAAATGTATAAAAGTCTTGTAATATGGAAAGGGAAAATGAGCTTCCTGTGCTTGAAAATTGAGGATTCGAAACAAGAATAATTATCGTAGAGGATTCTTAAACTCCAATGAGTTCGTAGCCATTACGAAATGGTGTTTAAGAACAATAAATAGAACTTGCTTGAAATTTGAAAAATGAACACCAGAAAGAAGAAGCAGGTTGCAATGGGGCTTTCCTAAGTTGCATAAAGCACAATGTGAGGATTAACAAAATATGGAAGATGCAAAAGTGCTTCCACCTTTCTAATCCAAACATTCAGCAAAACCTGCTAATGCTGTTGTACAGTGCACATGCAATCATCTAAACATAGCTTAAGCATCGATTCCATCCAGTAGTAAAAAATATTTGTGTTTCACATCTTTCCATGGGCAAATTAACTTCTGATTTTCAATATAACAAGGAATTTGACACTTGCAGCATGTTACCAAAGCACACTCATTAAGCATGCCTGGTCACTGGAAAACCATATACATTATACAATTACGGGAATAGAACTATTAAGAAAGAGAAGTGCGAAAATAAATACAATATCGACAATTAAAAAACGGTATTACTGATCCTGATGCATGTTTTCGTTACAAAATGTGACATGATTCTATAATGTACTAGGTTAGATTCTCCACTAGCCCGCTTTAGATTTTCTGAAATACTCCATTGCCTGCTGCATTTCTCTCTCTTAATGCATCCTCAGCTTTCACTTTCTCAGGAACAAAATCTGAACAAGTAAAAGCAACGTAAAAAAACTTGTAAGTAGGGTAAGGTGAAAACAGGGAAAGGTAAACTTAACAATATGATAGCATTGCAACAAGGATATGAATTACCGGAAAGAAAGTCGTATCTCCGCTTCTTACTAACCACATTTGCTGAAAGGATAAGCGGTTGACTAATCAGTGATTGGAAAAAAAATATTTAATAAACTCAATGAGCCTGTAAGCAGATACACAATCAAACACAAGGATGAAGGATCAATTCAAATGGCCATAAAACACAGTAGTTCTACAATCTACCTAGGTTACACCTTCATACTAAATCTTATTCTTACAAAGTGGTTTAAATCTAATTCAACATTACAAAATCAACTTGTAAAATAGGATCATCCCTATTTATATTGTATTTTGAAACTATCTCTAGTCAATGTGAGACTTGGATTTTTCCCAATACACCCTCTCAAGTCCAACACTATTGGACTTGGTGTGCAGATAACATGGTGAGTGACTCTTTTAATTGATATAAGATAGACTCTGATACCATATTAAAAAGATTGCTAGTAATTATCTGTTTTAATTAATATAAGATAGACTCTGATACCATATTAAAAGGATTACTGATAATTATGTGTTGTATACATACATGAGTATTCTTATTTAATAAATAAGAGATACAGTAATGAGGAATAAAATCAATAATTAATAATGAGAAACACTTGCTAAGATATTTCCCTATTTGATGTTACGAAATCATATTATATTTCATTTATTTCATGTAATAAAATCATATCTCTTAGACTCCCCCTCAAATCAAGCTTGTCACAAATGTCATCAACATAAGACTCCTTGAGAGACTTATTGAACATGTTAGCCAATTGGTTGCCAGAGCTAACAGTCAATAATGACAAAGATTCACGCATAAAGATGACATGTTGGGGAGCTAGTGGCACATGCTGCCATTTGGCCATGAGTAGAACAACATAGTGGTTACCAAAGAAGTGGAGTTTGGATCGCAAGGTAGCATTAGAGTTCAAAGAACACAATGGCTGTCAAAAAACAAAAGGTGCTCAAAGGGTGCAGTGGTTGTAAGAGCAAAAAATGCCTAGAGAGAGCAACGAATGTCGCATAACAAAAATGGACGAAAGGTACAACGTTGTCAATGAGAAAAAAAATTCTCAAAGGGCAAGCGACTACTAGAGACAAAAAATATGTATGCAAACCAAAAATACTTAGAGGAAACGGCAATTGTCAAGAAGAGAAAATGCTCGGAGAGTGTGACAATTACCAAAGACAAAAATGCACAAAGGGCCTGAGAGCTACTAAAGAGCAAAAAATGCTTGGAGAGTAAGATGCCTCTCATAAAGCAAAAGTGCTCAATGGGTGCAATGATGGCCAAAGAGCAAAAATGCTTGGAAGGTGCACCTGCGAAGAATAGAAAATGTTGCAGTGGAGCGGGTATAGTTTACTTGAGAGAAAAAGCCATGGTGACAAAGTCAAGGTCAATACATACAAGGAAAAAGTCATGACCTTACAACATATTAGTAACAAAACAAGTCACGAAAGATGGTACCACTTTGATTGATACTGTTGAAAATCCTACATCAACTAAGGACATGGTTAAATTATAATATATAAGTGGGTATAAGTCTCACTTTACAAGACAATTTTGTAATATTGAGTTAGGTCTAAACCCACTTTCTAAAATGATATTAGGGTCTATACTAACAAAGTTTGTTGGACCTATCATATCATCTACTATCGGATCACCCATAAACATCTAGTCCCATACTTGAGATATCCAATTCTCAACATGAAGAGGTGTGTTAAAATTCCACACAATTACTTCAAAGAAGCTTAATGGCAAAAATTATTTGTCTTAGTCTACATCGACTAAATTGTGGTTTATTGGCCAGGTTTTCTTGACCACTTGGAAGAAGATGGTAATGCAATACCATCAAACAAAGTTGAATAGTGAAAAAGATGGATTTTCAGTTGCCTTGTTGTGGCAATCTATAGAATCCAATACATTGGAAACTCTCTGAAGAATATATTCCATACTTCTATCTCAAGTTGGTATCAGGGCGAGTAATCTCGCTCAATTTATCACTGTCTAGTAAGTACATTTTTGTCCACCATTGTCTTTTCTCTCCAATGAGCACCTAGTAGTGTTCATCTCGTCAAGCAATGAAAGACCCAACCATCATCATCGCCATTTGAGCCTACCACAATAGATTTTTCCAACAAGCACCAGATCTAGAGAGCCTCTTCAAGAGACGGAGAACCCCACCAAACATGAAGGAATATTCCTCCACACATCTCTACAAGCGGCATCTTTGCTAGCCAACCTAGGCACATGCAATCCATGTGCTGCCTTCCAATCTCTGTCTTGGTCTGCATCGATTAAATGTGGTTTCTTTGCCAAGGTTTTAATGACCACTTGGAAGAAGGTGGTAGTACAACATCGTCAGACAAAGTTGAACAGGGAAAAAGATGGATTTACAGCTTTGTGCCATGTTGTGGAAATCTATGAAACCCAGTATATGTTAAACAAGGTCAAACTATAAGTATAAGCCTAAAACTAAAAAGCATGCAAATTTTCAATCAATATATAGAAATATATCCTTCAATTCCCAAAACATAGATATTAGAGTCAATGTCGGAAAAGCAATCAGCTAGAAAATGTTATTGGACCATCCATCTGAGAGTACCAACCACTTTCTCCTTTCGGACTCAACCCTTGATAGGCTATGGACTATCCAACCAAGAATCAGAAAACCTCTAGCTGCAAGAAAACAACCATCAAGTCTAGCACCTAATATGGACCGAGCCACTCACAGACCAACCAAGTTTAGACCAACCAACCATTATAACTGTCTCTCATTCTATCACATTGCTGCTTTAGGGCTTAAACAGGCAGTGGGTCATACGCCTATTACATCAACATTCTAGATTATTCCAATCCAAGGCCTCTTCACATGCAAGGAAGACACCATGCACATCATCCCTAAAAAAGGAGGTAACAGTCAAAGAACATACTTTTTTAATACATAGTGGAGGCTCAGTTGAGTATACCGAGCTCATATCTAGATTTAGAACTCCCCAACAAGTGCATTCGCCTATTTAAACAGTTATAGGGTGTGTTAGCTTTCACAATTACTTTAGGAGAAGGTGAACCAGTGTGACAGTAGGATTTCCATTCAAAGTGCAGTTGAAACTAGGAAATCCATAAACCAAAATACACACATACTACATTACAGCAAACACTAGACTACAGTACACAGTTTCAAACTTTCATTGAACTCACATATCTCAATCATAAAACCTTACCAACGTGCTTGTAACTCAGGCATTTTTTGCGGTCCTGAACACAAGAAGCATATGCGTCCTGCGTGAATTGCTCAAGGAACTTCTCCTGCAAAAATAAACGAAACCAGTAAAAAATAAGACAGGCGTAAAAACATAAACAGAACAAAAAAAAAAAAAAAGGAAAGGAAAAAAAAAATTACCACAGCTTTGTTGATGGCTAACACGGCTTCCTGCGAAACACGCATATCAGGATCTTCGCCCTTGATCATGGTCCTGATACGATTCATGGGAAACACGTTGGTTTTCCCATCTTCCCCACTTCCTTCTGCGCCCTTTTCGTGTGGCTGTTTCGAATTGCCGTTGCTGAGATTGGGCTTCTTATTCTTCTTCTTTTGGTTATCCTCTTTGTTATTCTTCTTCTTCGTTTTAAATTGGGTTGTGGAGATTTCTCCATTTTTGGCTTTGGGAGATTTGTGGGGTTTCGGAGTGTTGGAGGAAGCCATTGTTTTACAGAGGGTTTCAGCCTCTATCAGAAGCGCGTCTCCAAGACGAAGGGCGCAATTCGAATTTCTTTGGAAGTCCTTTTAATAAAATTTGTATCATTATTATATACTATATAATTGTTCAATAAATGTATATATATACACAGACATTATACTAATTAGGATTAATTAAAATATAATTAAAATTATAATTAAAAATAGACTACATGGTTTGTTAAATTTAAACTCTTTAAAATTCTCTTCAGAATATTAACAGATGATGAGTGGCACGAATACTTTATTTCCTCTCATCTTTAATCTCTTTATTCTTAGTTATCTAACGATCTTCAATACTAGTAATATAATTAAATTAAAGTATATATGAATAAATCTTTCTATCTTATCATTTAATTTAAAATATTAAGTTAGAATTAATTTTTTATAGAATGATCTGAACTTATTCTTAATTGTTGTTACTTAATCTATCCAGTCATGTACTAGGTTACTAAAGACATCAACATCCAATCTTATAAGTTTTATATCTAGGATTTAGAGTCTTTGCATTAAAAATTATACAGACTTCCATACTAACTATTAATATGGTAATGTTAAGTTTAACCTAAATTGAATTTCTAAGAGTCACATTACTCTTTTATTTTTCACTTTAAAACTTATTTCCAATCTTTCATGTAATTTTTTCAATATCATTTTTACAATATGAAAAATAATTATTGTAATAAATTAGAATGCGACTATATTATGGAAATTAGTTCACATAAAACTTATTAAAAAAAATCAGAAAAGAAAGGTTGGGTGTGAAAAGTAAAAAGCGGTGTGTGAATAAGGTGGACCACAAAAAAATACACAAAATGTTGCCTAGCGTAGGGCTTCAGTGTTTGACTACAATGTTCAACGGAGGCTGCTTCCTACACTTTCATTCTTTTCTTCCTGCATCTCCATACTTTAAAAATATTAAAATATCTTTCTCTATAGAGGTGCATGAAGAGGTATGGAGGTGCAAGGAACAAGTGGCCCAACTAAACAAATGAATCCGTGTTTATAAATTTTGGTTTGTGTCTGTTATTCATCTCTCCTCTTTTCTTATTAAGAAGGAATAATTGTTAAAATTCATTAATGATTTTAAACTTTGTATACTTTAATAAAATCAGCTTTTAATTTAAATATGTCTATCTTAATATTATTAGAACAATAGGTGGAACACTCTTTATTCAGTACACTTAATAACAGGCTTAGGCTTTTACTGGAAAGCTTAAACCTTTAAGAATATAGTAAAGTGAATTACAAATAGAGGATTGGTGGGAAAATTTTATAAACCCATCATTTCTATTGAGATACTCATATTTAGATGGGGAGATTTGTTTCGGTTTACATATTTGGGGATTATATTAACAATCATGTTTTTAATTATTAAAATAAATAATGAAAGTATATTAAAATAATAATTAAAAATCTTAATAATAATAAAATGTTATTTTTTTCATATAACTTTATTTTCTATTTTTATTTACCTTTTTGCTTTCTATCCTTAATCTAAGCAAATACATTACAATACTTATTGTACTCCACTTGTTCCTACTTATTTTTCTTGTCCACAGAGAATGTAGATTAGGTTACTGTTGTTGTAACTCATAACCCAAATGCTGAAACATGCTATAGTCAGAATATATGGAACTCATTTGAATGACACAGAGACATGGTTTTACCTAACATTAGTTGGATTTCCATTTATTTGGTGTTAGTGTCACAAATGCATTAATTAGTTGTATCTCCATCTTAATTTTATAACATTCTTTGTTCTAGAAATGCAGTAGGCACCAACATATTGTGGAGCTATAATTAAAACAAGGCAAAATAGATTATCTTGGTATGAACAATCTTAATTAGGTAGGAACAAGTGGAAGCTAAAAATAAATACCTAATTTTATGTTTCCTTGTCTGTTTAGGTTCAATTATTTGTGGCTGTGAATGTGACCACATTGAAAGAAAATGCTAATGGAAGGAGGAGTGTCCACTATCATTGCTATGCTATCATAATTCAATATCATGTTTCCCCACTTTCTTTTGAACAACTAGTTGAAGTACATGTTTCTTGGATGTATAAGTTAATTTGTTGGTTTTTCAAATAAAAGTGCAATTTTATCATCATTTACCTATTTGGGAAAAAAAAATTAAAAATTTATATTTTGGTAAATAATGAAAATATTTTAGTCCATAATAAATCAACTTGAATAAGTTGAAACCCTTGATTTAGAAAAGACCTATTGTTTTGTTGCATTATGGACATGGAGTTTTTGAACACACACCCTCAACTGTTCTATTCGAAGACCATATCGAATGCTCATTTGATTTAGAGTTATGTTTTATTCAAATTAACTTAAAACCATTCAATGTGCTTAAAAATGTACTTAAATTATCTATATCCAAATGACTTGGTAAGACATATAGTGGAGGTTGGGAGGTTCAAATTCAAAATGCACATGCCATAGAATTTGTGGTTGCTGTCCTTGGTGCACCATTTCTTGTTACCTAACAGAAGTTTATATTTTCATATGTTTTGCTCATCATAGTAAGATATTACAAGTTATATTTTATGTATACAGCAAATTCAATTTAAAATTTACCTTTTTTAATTATTATAAAACTGTAAAGTATTTTTAGAAAAATATAAATATCAAAAGTTAATCAAACGTAACATTTAGATACGTCTAGAAGTTCCATTTCAATTATATTAAATGATAATTCTAAGTCATGCATAGTAATATAATAAAAACTATTAGTTATTTCTTTGATTTGTTGTCGAACGAAACAAAATTTTAGACCATTGGATTTAGGGCTTCATGTTTGTCCTCATTTCCTCTCTCTAATCTTATTGTATGTCTCGTGAACACTTTGTCATTTACTTACGAGATTACTTTATCACCATTGGATGAACAATGGTGCGATCACATGATTATGATTTGGTAGTCCTTGATTCTCACTCCATCAATTTTAATTTGGGTCGTTCAAAAAGGCATATTCCATTTAATTGTTGTGGTTCTCCTTGGTTGGTGCACCATTCTTACCGTGTGGTCCCGTGCCATTCCTCCACACTGGCCCTTTCTAATTTTTATGTAATCAAACTTAAGAATTTATTACTTGAGAGTGATATTTTTTTAAAAGGTTTTATTCTCTCACAAAGTAATTTAATCTCAACGTGCACTGAGATCTTAAGTTGACCTGTTTGAAGAGTTATTTAGTCTTTTAAGTTTGTTCTCATGTTACTGGACCGAAAATACAATCATTTTTACTGTATATATAATATAAAACAAGTTGTGTTATATCAAAATATGCTAATACGAGGTGAAGAGAGTATAACTTTTTTTGTTGTATTAACTTTTAATATAATAATATAAAATTTAATCATGAATAAATTTAATTGAATATTAAGTTCATCTGAAATTTAAAATCTATAATTTATAATTTATGTGGAAAGTATATCTTTGTTAATTTTCCCAATGACTTGTTGGCTGGGGACAAAATCAGTAAGTTTCAAATATTAAATTTGTATTTGGAAATTTCATAACTAGTGTTTTCTCTTGTTGGTGGACTAAAAGATATGTATAGAATAATTTTTTTATGCAATATAATAGTTTTTGACTTTATATAATTTTCTTTCTACTTACACACATATATATATATATATATATTTATTGTTTCTCATATTCTTGTGTTTGACCTTTACATCTCATATTTAACTTTTCAATTATGTTTATTTAAATGTTGTATTTAACTTTTCAACTATGTTTGTTTAAATTTTATTGAATTTGAAAGATGTTTTAAAAACTATAACCATAAGGTTTAACAATCAATAAATGTAGTATTAGACATGATATTTGTTGCTTTGGTAATTCATGTGTCTCTTTCTTCCTCCTGTATAACTTGTTCTTTCTGCAAATCATGCATTAAATATAAATAAGGAATTAGCGCTTTGACCTTGAGGTTTACACTCCTTTTACTAAATAATTGTTATTTGAGTAAACTATGAACTTGAATGAAAGATTTTGATTGAGATTATATTGAAATCTAAAATACTATTGAATCGAGTCCATAAAAATTAATTTTAAATACCTTTATATTTTATCATCATTTTTTTTGTATATTATAGTAAGCTTTTTTTGAAAAATTATAAAATTTTATGTATATTGTCTATGTAAATATTATAATTGTAGTTAATTTATTTATATCCGTGTAATTAAAACATTTTTAAGTTTTCATTATTAGATATTTAAATTGCCTACACAAATGCAAATTTATGTGAAAAGAAATTATTCTATTAATAATAATGACAATGTTTATATACACGAATTATTTCAACATTTGTAAGTTCTATTCCTTTTTCATTTTAAAAATAATAATTTCTCTTTATCTCTTTATATTAATTTTCTCTAATTTTTAAATATAATTTTTTATCTTTTATTTGAACATATTCTACCAATTAGAAAGTGAATAAATATAATAATTTATAATTGATCAAAAGTTTTTTTCAAAGTAAATTCACTTTTTATTCTAAAATTTATCTATCTTGTCTTCTCCTAACTATTATTGTGAGTGTTTTAAAGTTTATAAGTTCAATTAATTACTGATTTATTATCTCAACATATTTAACTTTTCATAAATGTTTTTTTGTTAATTATTATATTTATCTAGGCTTTTTTTATGTACTTTCAATTTTATTTCTATTTACTATTGTTTGATGGACAAACAATCTTTAGGTGAGAGAAACTAATCTAAAATTAGTTGTTTGTTTAAAATTGAGTTGTTGTGATTTGAATTGTTGATATAGATTGTTGTGTATTGTTTCTTGTATATATGATTTTGGATTTGTTAAATTAAGAAAATATTAGATAATGTTTTTGTGAATTGTTAAACTCATGTTATGTGTAGTATAATTATATATAGTTTTTATTAAATTTATATATTTGATAGTTTGAGGAAGGAATAAATACATAATAGATGAGTTGATGAATTTTAATTATAATTTTTTTGTTTGTGAAATTTTTATAATTTTTTTGTTCTACTCATGTTACTTTAATAACATACTCATCACTAGAACAATGTTTTAAGGATGAGTTTTAGTATAGATAGCATTATGACTTAAATGTTTATTTACTTGCTCAAGTTATGATTTGAGTTTGAAAGAGATATGTTACATCAATTCTTCATTCTCAATAATTTTTATTGTTTTAACGATGATTTGACCTAGTATTAGTAGATTTTGAAATTTGATTACTTGATACACCAAGTTAGTTTGTTAATGATGATACTCACTTGAGTGATCAATGAAAAATAAACGTTAATTTTTTTTTACCAAAAGTTTAGAGGATGATTAAATGTTTGTTGGCGTCTCAAGTGATGAAAAGACCACATCAAGCTAAATAAAATAAATTTTATATTAATAAAATAATATTAGATATTTTATTGATGTAAAATAAACATATTATTATATTAAAAATGATACAATATATTATTTTGCCAAAATAGATTTATAATATCATTATAATAGTAATTTAAATTTAATAAACAAATATCAGAATACCAAAAACATGCTAATTAACATTTGATATTTGTTTGTAAATGAATGACATTTTTTTCAAGTGCAATGGTCATAATCCTAAAATAAAGTAATGTTTACAAGCATTAAACGTGGTCAACAAGATTGTGATCTTCAATTGGATGACTGGCCTTGATCGTGTTTTTTCTCTGTCTTTGTGCCACACATCAAGCACTTCAGACAAAAAATAGATCAATATTTAAACAATCTGAATCTATAAATAACAAAAACCAAAAGTGAGATAATTATTATTTAATGGAGGTGAATCTGATTATCAAATTGCATTCACACATTTATTGTAATTTACTGAAAAAAAAATCATTTAATTTCGTTAATTTATGGGGAAATGCTTAAAAATAAACACTTACTTATATTATTATTTATATTAAAGATTCAATAATGACAAAATAAACTCACGAGCCACGATTTTTGGAAATTATTTAATAACAATAGTTATATGTTTGAATTATTTTACTTTGTTTTATGCAGACAAACTGTTTCTTCGATAGTCTACATTAGAAATGTCATTATGCCATTCTCCACTTTTTTAGAGTAGAGAGATGGATTTTTTTGTTCTCACTTCAATATAACTTTATTATAAAATAACGTTGAAAAAATAATATTTTATTATACTTTAAAAACATAGATTGATTTAATTTCATATATAATAAAAGTAAAATAATGAGAGAAGAAATATAAATATATTCAATTAATAGTAATGTGAGTATACCGCATGATAAAAATAAAATTCAATAAATTTGAAATATATTAGTAATATTGATTTTATATCTTCATTATATATATATATATATATATATATATATATATATATATATATATATATATAAATACATCACTAGCTTAATAATTTTATCCGATCATTTTTTAATATTGTACACATTCATAAATTGATAGCGCATAAAAATGATTTTAAAAAAATGCATATAATAATAAGTATTATTATTATTATATTGCCATGCGAATAATCAAATGACGGTGATGTGACCGTGTGCCACATAAACTGTCTGTCTATTTGTCCTCCGCACGACACTCCCTTTCATATTTAATGGTAAAATTTATTTTTCAGTTAACGTTATTTTTTGTGATCCATTCATGTTAAACAGTTTTTTTTTTTCCTTAAATGTTAAAGTTTAGTTCGAATTTTTAACTATTCTGAATGGGTTTAATGATATATTATATTTTTGGAATTTGTGTTTTTCTTATTTGGTTATCCAAAATTTTGTTCAAAAGGTTAAATTAGATTGTTTGTTAGTTATAGAACGTCTGATGATGTAACAAATTATGCTTTTAAGTAAATTTTTTTATCTTTCTATATCTATCTTTATAGCATAAGAAAGTATTAGATTTTCTATTTGTAGTAGCTATAACTTTTATATTTTGTTATTAAATGTAGTGTAAATTTTGATATCAATGAAAAATTTTGCAGTATAAAATAATTTCATATTTTCCAATCGAATCGGTTGTCATGAAAATAACGTGCTTATATGGCTCATGATGAAGTTAACACAATCCAAATCCAAACAGAAATGAAGGGATGCTAAAACCAAAAGCTGCGGCAGAGTGAGCTCAGACGCAGAGAACATGACCTGAAGAAGATGATCACGACATCGACAACCTCTTAAATACTATAATACTATTTGCATGCGTGTCGTGCCCTTCAACGCCTGCAATAAATAGATCCCTTTAACAACGTTGTTCTTCACTTTTTTTCTCCCATGTAACTTGATTCTCTTCCTACGCTCCAAGTTTATCAAATTTCAAAGTCATAACTTCCTCTTACTTTCATTCTTATCTCTTCACAAAGCGGCCAAGCAACAACGCCTTGCACTCACACGCATGCATGTGGAAAAAGGACACATGAAAGAAACTGATACATGAAGTTCTGCAAGAGTGCAAGGTTGATTTGCTTGTCTTAGAAAGCCAACCCCATTTAAGTTTTTTTTCTTTTCCTTTCAACTGTATCCTAAAGCCAGATTTATATTTGCTTAAAGACAAGTTTTTTAAGAAAGCCCGTGTCTTTAAATATATAAGAAGTGAAAACAAAGAGGGAATCGTTCCCTTTTGTTGGTTCCTTTTACAAAAGGCAATGAGAGCGACACGCATTCTGTTTGTTTTGCTTTGGTTCTTCTGCGTTTATTCCCCTGCTGCGTTTTGTGCAAATGTCACGTATGACCACAGAGCATTGGTCATTGACGGCAAGCGCCGAGTGTTGGTCTCTGGTTCTATTCATTACCCTCGTAGCACTCCAGAGGTTCTGCTCATTACCCTCTTTATGTGTCTGTTCAAAGTTACACGTTCACCTTTTTTTGTATGTGTTCTTGAAGTCTGGACTTAAAAGGGATGATCTTTGGTGTTTCAGATCTGGCCAGACCTCATTCAGAAATCCAAAGATGGAGGACTTGATGTGATTGAGACTTATGTTTTCTGGAACTTACACGAACCAGTTCGAGGCCAGGTTCTGTTCTTTCTAGTTCTGTTTATGTTACTATTACCATTTTTATGTTGTTTCAGTCCTTCACTGTCTCTTGCATTCTATTGAGTGTGTGGATGTGATTTCTCATTTTTCAAGCTAGTAGAAAGTGTATAGAGGGTCTAAATCAAAACCAAAAGTAAAATTCTGCAGCCTAGGAAAATAAATTATCATTGTTTAAAATAATGTTTTACTGTTCATAAAAGCATGAACTTGGGTGGAGTATTTTTCAGTGTCAGTTATTGGGAACAACTTATGAAGTTGGGGTCTTGTGATCTACTCAATGATGGATTGTATAATTTGGCTTGGCAGTATAATTTTGAAGGCAGGGCAGATTTGGTTAAATTTGTGAAGGCAGTAGCTGCAGCAGGTCTGTATGTGCATCTCCGGATTGGTCCATACGCATGTGCTGAATGGAACTACGGGTAAAATATAATCTTTATATGTATTCTTTTCACAAGGAAGTTCATATCTGATCATGGCCTTTAACTTTTTTGAGCAGTGGTTTCCCTCTTTGGCTACATTTTATTCCGGGAAT
>Ga0209489_102348_pt1 | contig 38634 bp, 28 predicted proteins | sample SiratrowhiteBW_FD_187527 | JGI IMG/M metagenome (GOLD analysis project Ga0209489, IMG submission 187527) | Root nodule microbial communities of legume samples collected from California, USA - Siratro white BW (SPAdes) (version 2) | ecosystem: Host-associated > Plants > Roots > Nodule | place...
ATATATATATATATATATATATATATATATATATATTTTTTTTTTTTTCTTATTCTCTTGACCCATTATCCAAAACCAACTGTTATAGATTCAAGGATGATATAAGAATATTGCATTATAAATTTTTTAGATATTACAAATAAAATTTGATATTTACTAAATATATTTGTTGTCCTTAATTTTAATTTATTTTAAGTTTACAATAATTTTTAACAATATAATTTTAAATATAGTATAAAACCAATTTACAAACCTCCAAACTATTTTCTTTCAGAGTACGTAGATATAGTTTCAATCCAACTATTTAAATTTTGTGTATAAAAATCTAAACTAGTTTTTGTATAAAATATATACTCAATTGTAAAGCTCTCAAAATAAATAATTTGAATTCTTCTTTTCCAAATATCTAAATACACATTTATTTATATTCATAGAACTTTCATATCTCACCATCTTTTTTCGTTCTGAGAAATACGAGAGTGAAAGTAATTATTCCGTTAGAATATTATAAAATTATTTTGATATATTTTATTTACAGAAAATTTATATACAAATTATTTCCCAACCACACTACACCTTCAGTTAGTTATTTTGAAATTTTAAACTACTCCAGAAATCATATTTTTTCTTAAAAAATATATACAATAATAACATGCAGTTATAATCTTGATGAGAATACAACATAATTTGAAATTAATGTATATATATATATATATATGTATGTATGTATGTATGATTCTACGTATATAAATAAAACTAAAAAGTAGATGAAAAAAAAATTTAAATAGATAAATAAATATCTTTAGAAAAAGCATAACGATTGAAAAGATATATAGGAGCAGGAAAATAACCACTTTATCTTGAAAATCATAGTATTTAGTTTAAAGAGTAGAAATTAAACCTAAAGTCATAACGTAAATAAAGTGAGATTGTTTTGTGTATTGGAAACTGAGAGACATAATCTATGTATTTGTCCAGAATGCAGTGGCTTTGGGTTGCGAAGATGTTGCCGCTATTGATAACGTATGTGGTCGTTGTTTTTCTAATTGTAACTTACGGTGTCTCAATCGGAGTTATCATATTATAGTTATGTTTGATGGGATTGATCTTATGGCATTTGTTAGATTGTTTGAACCAATTGGAAAGAACAGCAATTGGAGACCTTGAGTCTCACCCCACACACAATCACATTTTGATTGCTACAGAGAGGAATCAAACACAACCACCATCTTCACAGGATCTAAACCTTTCTTTAGTCCCCAAAGCTCACATTATTGTTCTGTCCATGAGAGCTTTGCCTCCTGTTCTATGCTTTCAAGGGGATCAAACCACCCAATCTCATCAAACTCATTGTTGTATTTGCAGTGAAGACTTTAAGAATGTTGAGTTAGTTCAACCTTCTGGAGTGTGTCTTCATCAATTTCATTTGTATTGCATCAACTCTTGGTTGCTTGTTGGCAAAACTAGTTGCCCAGTTTGTCGCAAGGACTTATCAATTGCTACTCAAACTACACACACTAAGATTTAGTCTTTTATGTTCATCTTGGTTTTTAGTCAATGCAATTTTAGATTAAGTGCAACTTTTTATGTATTTCTGTTCTTCAATTTGTATAGAAAAAAAAAAATAGTATTAATATAGCTATGATGTATAAGGACATTTGCAGGTACATAATTCATTACGCCATATTTCTTACGTCATTTGTATTTGTATTCTGTTAGTTAAATAATAACTCAAAGAATAAAAACAAGGCTGGTTAAATCAAAATTACGCCCGTCATATTTTTCGGATGCAATTTTTTAAAGCAAATTAATGAACTATTTAATTTTAATTTTAATAATCGTAAAAGAAACCAGTAAATAGTTTATTTACATAATTGAGACCCAAAATAAATAAAAAAAGGATGTCAAAGTACGCCAATCACTTAATTAAGGTTGGTTCAAGGTGGGATTGAGTTAAAAGTAATTATGATAAGAAAAATAAGATATGATAAAAAATATTGTTGGTGATAGATTACGGATTAATCCTCTTTCAATCCAACTTAAATCTATTTAATCCCAGAATTAAATAAAATGAGTTTAATTTGACATTCATTTGAAACAAATGTATTTTTTGTAACTCCGTCTTATTCAATTTGAGATTCATTGATATTTTTTTAACCCAAACTAAACTACGGGTTTGAATCTATTTAGATACCTATAAGAAAGATACAAACAAAGTGAATATAAATCCAATTCCATGATCAATCTTTTAAAGCAAGAACATAGGAATATTTGATGAAAGAATACAATTAAAGGAAGTGAAAAAAAAAAAAAAACCCCCTCTATAACATGGGTTTAGTTTTGCTACAAGCTAAAATATTCATATTGGAAGTAAATGGTTTAACTGATAAAAAATTAGATGTTCTTAAATAGAAAAAAAGGGAAAAATTTTTATAATCAATTGAGTAATAGCCCACCTTAATTCGATACAAAGATATAAGGATTTGATTTTTTTATATTATAAAATATATAATTATAATAATTGAGGAAATTAAGACAAGTTAAATGAGTATATAATCTTTTAGGTATTTTGCTAGGGGCAAAACATCAACTTGAATTGACTGTGAATTCCGTTATATTTTACTTTTTAATATTTTTACTTCTTTAGAGGTTCGCTTTTTTAAAAGTGTCACGGAACTTACTATTTATTTTTTCGGGAAGTCTCTTTACTTAAATATATTTTATTTATTCACAATCAAATCCCGAGACTTTACTTCAAGAACTTAAATACTTCCACTTAAATAAACTATACCAATTTGTATATTACTTTTTTAATCACAAGTGTCTGTGAGAGATAATCACGTTTGAGTGATGAAGATAATTATTAAATTAGAACAACTAACTCTATAGGCTTGTCTGATGACAAGAATGACCGTTTTTAAAATGTAATAAATTATTATATATTATTTTTATCTATTGTTTACAAGCTAATATGATACATTTACCTTGTTTCTTTATTTATTTAATTCTATTTTATTGATTAGAAAATTATTTGAAACGAAATATTGGTTGGGAAGAACAGGGCACGATAGATTAATTTCATGATATTATGTTATATTTTCATTTTGTAAATGTATGTAATCTTGATGACCAAATGATTGCCGGTGAAGTATAAAAAGTAAAGAGGCATACAGTTATGTTAAAGAATATAAAATAGTTAATTAAGAAAAAGAAAGAAAAGTGTGAAGTGGATAATAGATATCCAGAGAGGAACTGTTATATCCTCACCCTACCAAGAGTGGATAATGTTGACACCAGAAAATCCCCTCCACCCACCGCCTCTTTTTCACATATTAATATAATTTAATAAATTTAACCCAAATTTAAATTTTGTATCATAATAAAGTACTAAAATTAGTGATTTCGTATTTTGGAATGACGAAAAAACAGAAAAGTACTTTACTGGAATTAAAACCAAAATTCATAGATTTATGCAAACATTATTCCAAAATGTTCAAGTCTGGAAAACAAATATTTTTTTTCATTGGCTTTCTATTAAGCACCTCTGGATCTAAAAATCATAGTTAATTTGAAATATAAATCAAAGAAAACCGTTTGAGATATAAAATCAGAGGAATCACAGAGGTATTCAATTTGACACCTTCACTATGAACTAGGGGTGTGCTAAAAACCCGAATCCAACTGTTTTAAACAGTGTGATTTTAAACTGTATTCTTTTGGTGGGAGAAAGCAAACCGCAATTATTTTCATCAACCTAAAAAGAAAAATAGATTTTAAGAGAACTGAACTAGTTTTATAAATATAGTTTTGAGAAAACTCAGCTATCTAACAATTATGTTCACTAGTATCGCCTCTCAAGGGTGTCTTGTCAGAAAGTGTGCATTTACTTCTTATACTAAAAGATAACGTTGGTAGCATATGCCAATGGCATGAACCAATGAAGTTATCAGGTTGGAGGAGGTTCAAGCTCATCACGGATTCATGATTGATTGAAAGTGGTGGTAAGAGGATGTTACTGATGAAAAACTGTGATCAAGTTTTCAGAGTGAGAGTTGGAATCTCTGTGATTCGTGTCAAGTATACTTACTAAGAAACACTTAAAATTATAATTATAGTTCTTAACTCTGCAAAGTATCATTCAATTTAGTCTATTTTAGTATAAAACGACAATAGAAATAAAGTTAAAACTGAAGAATAAAACGACCGACACTTATAAATTTTTAGGACTAAAATGAGAACTTGAAAGTGAGCTTTACCTGACATCTCTTTTAAAAGGATCCAATAGAAAAAATCTTGGTGTGTTATGACTATTGGTAGAGAAATTATATGATACCCTGAGATTTAAAGATTTTGGTATTATCGGTAAGAAACTCACTCTTCCTCTGTCTTTATTAAATTATTGGCCCCGAAAAACAACTTTACCAAAACTCTTAGACTAGATTGTTCTAGGTACAGTGACAACTCTCCTATATACTACAATACAACCATAACTTAATCAAGAAACAGGACATGTCTGAAGAAAATCTGGATAAGGTCCACTCAATAGTGGAGACTCATCTTGTGGTGTACTTCACTCAAAAACATTCTCGAGTAGGCTTCAGGCCACAAATCTGCTTCCAATGTGTGCTAGAGAATCCGGTTCTTGAGCCTTTATGCTTTTTCCACCATATACTTTTTGCCTATGGTCAAGTTGGGTATTGTGCTTTGCTACATAGGCAAGGGAATACGTTTTGGTATAAAACCGTTTTCCCTTTTTTTGTCTTTTACACTTCACGAGCAGAATGTATCCTTTTCTCCAAAGAAGTCTGTTACTTGTCCTTTTTAGCTAAAGAAAAAGTCTCTGATTCTGTTTTATGAAATGCTATAGGATTTAAGAAGAGTAGTTAAATCTATGCTTCTCACCATATACAAGAAAGCATATACACAATTTCCATTTACTAACAAATAAGTGAAGTAGGATTTTCCATCAGCGATGGATACACAATTAACAACACTTAACTTCAAATATTAACAACATCTATACAGTGCTTGACTTCTCGATTCGGCATGTACATATTACACATCAATGCCAAAAACATGAACCAAGATAAGATCACATGGACTTCAAATAATTTACACATTTTATTCTTCCTTATGTTTGCTTTGCGTGACCCATCCACTTCAATACTTCATTGGGGAAACCAGAGTTTCAACGTAGACCTCTGCATCAAACCAACCCTTCCCACTCTCAATCCTAGGGTACTTAAATGAGTTATCTCTTGGGTCATAGATGATCAAGTCAAACTCAAACATCAACAGCACTTCACCGTTCTCTGAAACGTAATAAGGCCCTGAGTACGAAAAATCTTCAGGATTTGGCAAATAAGGAATGCTTAACAATTTAAACCAAGACTCTCTCATCCCATAATCCTTCATCATCCACACAACAAAATGAGTTTTCTTGTAATCGTAATTCATGCACAGACATTCTTGCAAAACACTCAAAGTAGGGGTAGAACAGTCTTCCTTTTCATAATCAGGTGGCAGAACTTCCCTATATGTTTCCTTATGCAGATCCAAGGAAACAATAACCCACAAAGAAGTTGAACCAACAGGGTGACAGGCAGCCCAATTGAGCGTGCCACTAACAAACTTCCCCGAATTCTGGTAGGGTGAGAAACCATGAGGGAAATCCTGAATCTTCCTCCAAGAATTGGTGGCCATGCTATACACCTTCACTTTACACTCGCTATAAATTTCATTAGGATCACTAAACACAGCCACCACCTTGTAATCCTCGGTGACATGATCATAACCAAGGCCAAAGGCAGTGAAACACCCTGGTCTCCAATTATTACCCAAAGGTGGTGATTTCTTGGAGACCCTGATGGAGGGGTTCCAAAGAAGCGCGCAATCACCCTTTATGGCAAAACATAACAACCCATTACAAGATCCAACAATTCCATCATGACGAAATTTGTTTTTCACAGGATAGTTAAGGTCATCACAAACAGTAGAAGGGCTATTGAAGAGGGAACTCACAGAACATGATTTAAGGTGAAACTCCGCTGTTGTGTCACTCAATATAATCCTGTGGTGGGTGAAGTGGGTGCTTCGAGTTGACAAGTGAAGGTGCTTTTTCATGAAGTAAGGATCAGAAATAAGGGACATCCATGACTTGCACACACACCTGAACTGCAACAGAGACTTCACGGGAAGTCTAGAGAGAATTTCAACAACGAGCTCATTAGGGAGGAAGGGCAGTGGAAGTGATTCTGACATGGCTTGGTTCTGAACCGAAGTTGACGGCAGTGGTGAGGCTCGGTCCATGGGGTTGATGAGCCTTTCTCTCTTCCTGGTGAAGCGGTGGAGGTAACCATGAGATGACATGTTAAGTTGAGGTGGTGGTGATCAGTGATGACTATTTCTGTTCAGTCTGAGGCTGTGTGTGAGAGAGAAAGAGAGAATCATGTGGTGGTTGATGATGATGTTGATGATGAATATATTATTGATTGCTCAAACTCTATTAAAGTAAGGCATAAGATGAAAAACTGTGCAGCTTGATTCAATATATCGCGACACGTTGCAGCTTTGGAAAGACACTAGCGTATGCTTAAGATAAATAAGAGGAAAAAAACGAAAAGAGGAATCTAATAATCTATGGCTTATTGCATAAAAAAGTATTATAAAAGACCCGTATAAGAAAACCAGAATTCATTTTATTGGGAAATGCTAGCCAATATCTTACATAGTAGTTAAGTAATTAAAAAAGGAGTATGAATACACTCTGTTACATTTTCCCTGTATATGATTTTTCACCTGACATATAAAGAATGCTTTCGAAGAAGTAATCAATAATAGAATTAGGGTTTCCTTGACTTACAAGCTACATATAGAATTTGCATATGCACTTGCACTTGATCAACAGCAACATATCGGGAGAGAGAATTTCCACTAAGATTTTATCTCATCACCTCAAATTGTGACCATTATTTTTCTTTCCTTTTATTTTACTATTTTGATAAAACTTTTATAAGCAAATTTTACATGGCGGCTTCGATCTCTGCCACTCACTCTAGGAAGGTTCAGGTTCATCCACAAGATGTCCGTGATGAAGATTAGTCTTAACGTTCTTATCATTAAGTCCCACACAGTCGTGCCACCGCCGCATTCTTTCTGTTTTATTTCTTTATTTTTGTTCACTTGTCTTTCTTTCCTTCTCTGGATAAGATGATATCAAGAAAAAAATTCTTAGTCACTCAAAAGTATGATGAGGACAAGGCAAAATTGAGAAAATTCGTTCCTGTGGCTTCTTCAATCATGATGTGAACAGTGTTGATGCAGTGCATTGTTTCTAATCTAGCATCTGTTTACTGATTAATAATGGTTGCTCAAATCTGTTGCTGGTTTATTCATCCAAACTATCAATGATACTAGTCCATTATTGTACTTGTTTATCATGAAGTTGTTTTTTTTAATACCTTCTTTTAGATGAGGTGACATAAACTTTGTTATTCTAAGAAATCATGGCTTGTTTATCACTTATTTATTACGATATTTATTAACACTTTTTGAGAGAATATTTTGAGAATATATATATATATATATATATATATATATATATATATTGTTTTGTAAAAGGTGTTAATGAAATTATTTCACTATATAAAACTGTTTAAAAACAGAGATTAAGTGCTGTTAGTCAAACTTCTGCCCATTCAAAGCAATTAAGGGGAAAATAGATTGTATGGTACACCAAGAATTAGAATATTAGAATTTAGAAATCTCTAACTAGAAAACAACAGACATATAACGACACTAATTTGTTTCACTGGAGTCGGTTAGCAAAGAAATGTACATGTTCAATCTTTGTTATATGATGCAGCCATGTCCAGAAATCTGACTAACGTATATAAGACAATAATAATAGTCATTTCCCAACTATCATCTGATCTCAAGCTTAGCAAGAAACTATTGATGACATAAATCCATGGTGCTGTCCAATTGGCAGCTGTGATATGGATAAGGCAACATGTGCACATTATATTAAGTATTAAGAATTCAATACAATTTAAGAAATTAATATATACATAAAAAGTACTTTTTATGAGTAAATAAAAAGACTATGAAAATCTTAATTGTCATTGTTTAAAAGTTCAACACTATCATAATAAGCTCTCTGCAAGTACAGAATAAAAATATCACACTTTCGAATAAAAGTCATTAAGTTCACAGAGTTAGTTAGAGATAAAATTGGATTATAAATACATGATTAGAAAAAAAGAAAGAGAAAGAAAATTGGATAGAGGACTCAATAAAAAAAGTCTGATAACTCCAAAGCTAAGTTAAAGAAAGAATTCTATTAATACTTTATTGTTCAATACGGGGAGAATTTTATTAAGAATTCTATTAATGCTTTATTATTCAATATAGGAAGAATTTTATTAATACTTTATTGTTCAATATTGTTCATGTCCAAAAATCTTTGTTCTGCTATTATTTTTTCATTACAGACTCAAATACATTCTAAAATATTATTTAATTGTTTTCTTATTTACTATTTTATTGTTATTATTATTAGATACCTTTATATACTACTACTTCGTTTCTGTCAACAGGAGTTGGACAGTGACAATACTTTCAGATTGGGTTTAAAACTTCAAGAGCTAATGGAAGTATAATTCATTCAAGAACCTTTATATTTGACAGTTCTGCTACTTCTTCGGAAGAGACTTGAAATAAAAAAGAAGAGTAACAAAGTTTTTTCTCCTGCATATAGGTTGCAGTATTGATATCCTCTTGCTAGACATCTACTAGCCTTTGCAGCTTCTCGCAATGCAGTCACAAATAACAGAGAAGAGAAGACAGGAAGAGAGAAAAAATGAATAAAAAAGAAGGAACCTAAAAAGAAAGAGATGTTACCTATGCACAGCAGTCAGTTCTCTAGGTCTTCCACACTTGAAAATTTCTCTATGGTGAGGGTTCTGAGTTTATTTTGCTGTGAGAGTCCAGCAAGTTAAATACCAAAAGCAGTCAGATGAGCTAAACCAAACACACAGAGATGTGTGAACATAGCAATGATGCAACCGGAGACAACAAAAAGAATTTTGAACAGTAGAATCCATATCATCAGCCAACTCTTAATTCTGAGCACAGGGCTGAGGTCCAACCGTAGCTCACTAAAGAAACTACCTTAATTGAAGTTTAAGGGTGGGGACCACCTACATTCTTCGAGCAGAAAGCCTTGGACAAGAGGAGAGTGTTGAAAAACCACTTTAATTATGGCTTCTTTGGGAATTGTCTTAATTACAGCCTAATATAAAAGCTGTTTACTCTTAATTCAATTAAAAACAAAACTTAGATTAGTTTATAAGCTACTTTTAAGGATTGAGATAGACCCTAAGTCCAAATTCAAAGAACAATCTCAACAAACTTCGGTTTACCAACTAACATTATTTTTAAGGGAAACACTAGTTAAGAACATTCCCAGCCATTTCTAGAAGGATTGAAATAGATTTAGAAATATCTTAATGAGCAAATGTCCATTAACATTTGAGCTCTAGGCTTGGTGTCTTTGTTGCATATCTAATTCTCCATATGTTCTACAAGGCAATTACTGTGCTTCTCAATACCATAAGGTGGTTAACCATTCCAGGAAAGGAACAAAGTCAGGGTGTAGTGATTAGACTCAGAACATGTTCTACACTAAATGTCGAGGAAGTAGAACACGTTAATAACCTAATAGTCTTAACTACCGTTCAACACATCTATATATTTGATCCAAAAGCTAACAAACTACTCTCTCAAGAAGTTATTACAAACTTGTAAAAGAAAACTACTATTGATTTCATTATCAGCCACAAGTAGGATAAAACCAAATCCATTCAGTTCATAATGTACGGTGTAAAACTTAAAGCATATATCATGAAAACGGTGCAGCAGTTAGTAAACATAATAAGAAACAAACAATCTATGCTAGCAACTTGACATAACATCGCCGAATTCCATTCTTATAAAACTAAACCACAAGGAAGACTAATGCAGTGAACAATATAAAATGAAACAAAGTCTGCTATTCAAATAACAGAAATAATATAAAATGGAAAGTGGTACAGCATTGCATCCACATTCTAATAGTAAGACTAAGGTGATTTGAAACTCGATTAGACCTCTGAGGACATATAATCGCTGTTGGTTTGAATCTCCCTTATCTTAACCAACACTGACTCGAACTCCAACTGTAAAAGAATTATGAAGTCGTGCGAAGTTGCTTAGTGACAAATTAGGGATTTGAAATTAGGAGTGTGGGCGAGAAATTGGGGATTGGAGGAAGAAGGATGTGAAGATGTGATAGGTTTAGGGATGATGGACAACAACTCCCTCTCTCTCACCAAACAAAACCCTTATGCAACTAAACTTATTTCTCACTTTGTTTGTTCACAATATCTACAATACCTGAGATAAGACTTGTGTAAATTATTTTATAGATAAATTAAATTGTATAAGTTATTTTATATTTTTTAAGAAAATTATTTTTTTAAAATAATTTAAAGTTATGAAAAAGTTATTTCTATTTTTTCTTTTCTAAAAGTTTTTATAAATTTGTAAAAAGTACTCCTTTTTAATTGTCAACCTAATTAATTATGTCAAACCCATTTTCTTTAAACTTGGCAACACGATTATGTTACCATCTTTTCCCAGCCTCTCATTCTTGGGGAAAGTTTTTCCTTTTTACTCCATCTTAGATTTTCAAAATTTCATTCATTTCCTCTCAACCAAATCATCATCGTCTCTTCATTTTTTTCTTCCTTTTTCCTCACTCTCCCTCACTCTTCTTATCCAAACTCAATTTAAATTAAGTATTTATATAATTTAAGAAAACAATAAGGTACAAATAAAAACAATATGAAAATATAAACTAACAATACTTACACATGAACTCCGGTCCTCCAAAGCCATATGTATTAACCATAAAATTGCAATTTTATGATTCATCCAATTCATTGTATATGAACATGTAATAGCCTTTTTTATGGGTGCTATATGGGACACAAAAGGATTGCTTAATTATTAATATTAAACTCAAACATCAACTTTTTTTTGTCTGAATTCTTTATTTTTGTATTAATTGTCTTTTAAAGCTCACAACATTTGAAGTTAATAAGAAGTGGAAGGCAATAAAACTTTCATTAGTAAAAAAAAAAACATATTTGATGACATAATATCATCGTGGTTAAAAAGAAAATTACAATTAAGAGTAACACGGTGACATTTTTGAAATTAAGTATAATTATACCACCGCAGTTAGAGCAAGAATCGCGATGATAAGATATAAATATTTAAAATTAAAAAATTGCAGGAAGTTGACAACCGCACTTATATCTTCAAAATAATTCAAGGAACCACCCTTGCATCTCTCTGCAAAATAATTTTTAAATTACTTTACAGCACATACAACATTTTGCAGGACATACAAGAGCGATTGTTTGCTTGTTTTTTTATTCTTTCATCTTCTTTCTTGCATCTTCTTTCTTTTTATTATCGTTCTTTTTTCTTTTTTTTCTTTCTTGCTTCTTGTTCTTGTTTCTTCTTTTTTCTATCTTCTTGTTCTTGTTTTTTCTTGTTCTTGTTTTTTCTTAATTAATTATTATTTCTTTCGTGTTCTTGTTCTTGCTTTCTCTTGTTTCTTCTTTCTTGCTTCTTCATTTTTTTGTGTTCTTGGTTCTTACTTCTTCTTGTTCTTGCTTCTTTTCTTTTCTTGCTTCTTCTTTTTCTTGATTCTTTTCTCATTGCTTGTTCCTTGTTTGTTGCTTATTCTTTCTTATTTTTTATTTTTTTTTCTTCTTTATTACTTCTTCTTGTTCTTATTTCATATTTATTGTTTCTTCTTTCTTGCTTCTGCTTATTGTTTCTTTTTTTCTTGCTTATTTATCTTGTTTCTCCTTTTTCTTGATTCTTCTTTCTTGATTCTTGATTGTTGTTTCCTCTTTCTTTCTTCTTGTTTATTGCTTTTTCATTCTTGCTCTTGTTTCTTCTTTCTTGCATCTTCTTGTTTTTTATTTCTTCTTTCTTCCTTATTCTTCTTCTTACTCCTTCTTTCTTGCTTGTTTGTTCTTGATTCACTGTTCTTGCTTTTTCTTTCATGTTTCTTCTTTCTTGCTTCTTCTTCTTTATTATTTGTTCTTGTTATTGCTTCTTCTTTCTTACTTATTCTTTGTTGTTTCTTTTTATTATTGCTTCTTCTTGTTTTTGTTTCTTCATTCTTGCTTCTCCTATCTCGCTTCTTCCTATTCTTGTTTCTTCTTGTTCTTCTTTCTTCTTTCTTGCTACTTCTTTTTCTTCATTTTCTTTCTTGCTTTTTATTTGTGCCTTCTTCTTTCTTTCTTCTTCTTTATTGTTTTTTCTTTCTTTCATCTTCTTTATTACTTCTTTTTGTTCTTGTTTCATATTTATTGCTTCTTCTTTCTTGTTTCTTTTGTTATTGTTTCATATTTATTGTTTCTTCTTTCTTGTTTCTTCTTGTTCTTGTTTGTTTTTTCTTGCTTCTTCTTTCTTACTTTTTTTTTCTTGTTTCTTCTCTTTCTCTCTTCTTTCTTACTTCTTCATTGTTGTTTTTTCTTTCTTTCTTTCTTTTTTCTTTTTATTTATTGCATTTTTTTTCTTGCTCTTGTTTCTTCTTGTGCTTGTTTATTCATTCTTTCTTCTTTTTTCTTACATCTCCTTGTTCTTGTTTTTTTCTATTTTTTGCTTCTTCATTCTTGGTTCTTCTTGTTCTTGTCTCTTCTTTCTTGCTTCATTTTTCTTGCTTCCTCTTTCTTCTTCTTGCTTATTCTTTCTTACTTCTTCGTTCTTGCTTTTTCGTTCTTGCTTCTTCGTTCTTGCTTCTTCTTGTTCTTGTTTATTGTTTCTTAGGTCGTGGTTCTTGCTTCTTGTTTATTGATTCACTATTCTTGTTTCTTCTTCTTTATTACTTTTTATTGCTCTCACTTATCCTTTCTTCCTTCTTTTTTCTTGCTTCTCCTTCCTTACTTCTTCTTGTTCTTTTTTTTTCTTCCTTTCTTCTTTTTTCTTGCTTCTTCTGTTTCTTAATTCTTTTATTATTTTGCTTATTCTTTATTGCTTCTTCTTTCTTTCTTCTTCTTTGTGGGGTTATGATGGTAAGGCGCTCGTGGGGTTTTGAAGAAAGAAAGAGAAAAAGAAAGAAAGAGGGAGAAAGAAAGAGAGAAAGATAAAAAGAAAGAGAGAAAAAAAAGAAAGAATGGGAGAAAGAAAAAGAAAAAGAAGGAAAGAAAGAGAGAGAGAGAAATAAAGAAAGAAAGAAAAATAAAAAGATAGAAAGAAAGAGATAAACAAAGAAAAAAATAAAGAAAAAAAATAAAGAAAGAGAAAAAGAGATAAATAAAGAAAGAGAGAGAAAGAAAGAGAGAGATAGAGAGAAAGAAAGAAAAAAAGAAAGAAAGAGAGAAGGAAAGATAAAGAAAGAAAGAGAGAAACAAAGAGAAAGAAAGAAGAAAAAAGAGAGAAAGAGAAAAAGATAGAAAAAAAGAAAGAAATAGAGGAGGAAAGAAATAAATAAATAAACAATAATAAAAAGAAAATAAAGAGAGAAAGAAAGAAAGATATAAACAAAGAGAAAGAAAAAAATATACAAAAGAAAGAAAGAGAGAGAATGAAAGAGAGAAAGAAAGAAAAAAAATAAAAAGAGAAAGAAAGAAAAAAAGGGAGAGAAAAAGAAAGAAAGACAGAAAAAAAGAGTGAAAGAAACAAGGAAAGAAAGAAATAGAGAAAGAAATAAATAAATAAATAAAGAAAAAAGAAAGAAAGAGAGAAAGAATGAAAAAAAAGAAAAAAGAGAAAAATAAAGAAAGAAATAAAGAAAAAGAGAAAGAAAGAAATAAATAAAGAAAAAGAAAGAAAAAGAGAAAGAAACAAAGAAATAAAGATAGAAAGAAAGAGAAAAAAAGAAAGAAAAAAAGAAAGAAAAAAAGAAAGAAGAAAGAGAGGAGGAGAGAGAGAAAGAAAGAAAGAAAGAAGAAGAAAGAAAGAGAGAAAAAAAAAAAAAAAAAAAAAAAAGAAAAAAAAAAAAAAAAAAAAAAAAAAAAAAAAAAAAAAAAAAAAAAAAAAAGGAAAAAAGAAAAAAAAAAGAAAGAAAGAAAGAAATAAAGAAAAAAGAGAGAGAGAAATAAAGAAAACATGAAAGAAAGAAGAAAGAAAAAAAGAAAAATAAGAAGATAGAAAAAAAGAGAAAAACAAAAAAAGAAATAAATTAATTATAGTATTGATAATAAATAAATATTAACAATTTTTATTTATATTTATGATAATTCATATGATAAGACAAACAACATGAATTCCTATATATGAAAATGTTATATTTTTAATAAAAGGATTCATTTTAACCGAGAATCAAATCAAATAAAATAATTAAATAATATAAATAAACAAAATTTTAAACCTTTTTTGAAGTGGTAAATATTATTAAATTTTGTCTATCTTATTTTTTTATATTTAAAGCATTGTTAACAATTTTATATAAAATTTTAAATTTGAAATAGATATTTAAAAATATCGTATGAATATTTTACGTACAATTAATTATTTGTATATCGACATTGGTATTAGAAATTTTAAAATTAAAAGTTTTAAATGTATGTCTTTTAGTATTTTATTTAAATGTTAATTAAATTAATTTTATATAAAATTTATTTATTTCATAAATATGCTGTTTTAGATTAAAGTTTTAAAATATTTAAAAATAATTTATTGAAAATATATACGAAGAGCTTTCAATATTATTTGAAATTATTTATGTTGTTCAGAGGCAGATTGTATTGAAAAAAAAATATAATATAAACTTAATTTAACTGATATAAAAATATTTTAACGATGATTTAAACCAAAATTATTTAAATACATATATTTAAAATTTAATTTATTTTAACAAATAAAAATATATTTATTGGTGATTTAGAAATAAATTATAATATACAATTATATTGATGCAAATTATTCTCACGGTTATACATAAATATAACTTTAGTATTCTAAAGCCTCAATCCCATATTTTTCATATATTTGATAATTATATTATTAGTGCATACAATTCTTTAGAATTATTTACATATATTTACAATGTTTATATGTTATCCAAAATACAATTATATATAAGGATATGTTTTTCAAAATAAAATATATATTTTCACTTTTTTATATTTAAAAGTTCAGAACTTGTTATGTTCTGATACAAATAATAGAATAATGGACTCAAAAATAAAAATTTACAGACCATGGAAAAAGTGAAGAGGAACATTAGAATAGGTCAACGACCCAAGTGGTTAGAGAATTATACATACTGAAGGATAGGATAAGAGACCGTGTGTGGAATGTGAGTAGTTCTCATCTCTTGTGTTATTGAGTTATTCTTTCTCTTATCTGCTATTCCAATTTCTTCCAGCATTATTGCTTATTGGTGATTCTCATTTCCAGGTGATTTCAGAGAGTCAGAAGTAGGAGCAAATACTGGTTGCTATAATACTTTTCGTTATTTCTTAGTTGTTGTTATAGAAACTGGTTTATTTCAAAGAACATATATGAACAATATTGCACACATATTGTTTGTTGGTATTTCCTTTTGATTTAGATACAGATCGTATCATTGGTGCTTTCATCGAGTTACTTATGGTTGACAACACAAGAATGAAAGAGATATAAGGAGAACTGAAACGCATTTCGGAAACTCTGGGTTTACATCAAGAACGATTTATGCAAATGGATCAACGATTTGAGAAGATTGATCAGCATTTACTGGAGTTGCAGCAGTTATTCCTGAAATCTCAGAACGACTTTCTAGTACAGCCTTCCACTTCCATTGTTTCCCATTCTCGCTCTATGAAGCTGGATTTTCCACGGTTCACTGGTGATGACGCAATGACTTGGTTGTACAAGGCTGAAAAGTTTTTCACATTATACAACATTCCTGATGAGCAGAAAGTGGCAATTGCTTCTATTCATTTTGAAGGAAAAGTCTTACCATGGTTTCAACTACTAGAAAAAGCACACCAAGTACCTGATTGGCTATCATTGTCCACTGCCATTCAAATCCAATTTGGCCCATCTTAATTTGATAATCCCCGTTCAGATTTGTTCAAGCTAAAGCAATTCTCTACAGTGGCAGACTGTTATGTCTCCTTCACTGAATTAGCTAATCAGTCATATGTGTTAGATGATTCTGTATTACTTGATTGTTTTGTTGGTGGATTAATACCTGAATTGAAGCGTGAAGTGATATCCCGAGCCCCTCACTCATTACTCCAGGCTGTGTCATTTGCTAAACTCTTTGAGGAAAAATTTTACCCATCATCCCTAGCTTCTAAACACAAATTTCCTTACTTCCCAGCCAAATCACTAACACAAAATACTTCTAAACTTCCATTAACAGCAAACACAAACCCACCTATAAACACAAAACCACCACCATTACTTCCCACACCACCATAACCCAACAACTTGAAGCGGTTAACCCCAGCTGACGTTCAATTCCGTCGAGAAAAGGGGATTTGTTTTACTTGCGATGAGAAGTATTCCCCTAATCATCGATGTGCTAATAAACATTATTTCTTATTCCAATGTGAGGATGAAATACCCCCAGAGCCAGACCCAAATGTACAGGGCCAACAGATTGTCCAAAATCAGTCTGAGGAATTTGATCAGACACCTCAATCTGGGGAATTTGATCAAACACCTCATTTATCATACAATGCCATGAAAAGTACCACAGTGAGAGGCACAATTAGATTCACAGGATTTATCCAGGGCCATAAAATTCAAATCCTTATTGATGGAGGAAGTTCTGATAATTTCATCCAACCTAGAGTGGCTAAATTTCTACACCTACCCATCTATTAGACCCCGCGATTAAAAGTGTTGGTGGGCAATGGAGAGCAATTGGAATGTGAAGGTGAAGTCCAGAATATCCCAGTCCAAATCCAGGGGCATTCTTTGTATATTTTAGCCTATGTTATACCTATCGCTGCAGCTGAATTGGTTCTTGGAAGTCAATGGTTGGCAACTTTGGATACTCATTTAGTGAATTATAAAGAACGCTTTCTCACTTTTTACATCAATGGGGAACTTATCACTTTACATGGAGAAACCTCAAATCTGCCTAGCCTAGCTCAGTTCCATCAACTCACCCGCTTACAAGCCACAGACTCAATAGCGGAATTATATGCCATTCAAATTCAAACACCTGAAGTGTCAGCCCACCATTTGTTGGAATTGCCGACATCCATGGAGCCTGAATTGGCTATGATTATACAACAATACAAGAATGTTTTTGAGAAGCCTCATGGATTACCACCAATACGGTCTCATGACCATACCATCCCATTGATGCCTGGCAGCTCTTGTGAAAGTTCGACCTTATCATTATCCTCACAGTCAGAAAACTGAGATTGAACAAATTATTGCTGAAATGTTATCGGAGGATATCATACAACCTAGTTCAAATCCATTCTCCTCACTCGTGCTACTTATGAAAAAGAAAGATGGAACATGACGTTTTTGCACCGATTATAGGGTCCTTAATGCAGTCACTATTAAGGATTCTTTTCCTATACCCACAGTGGATGAATTACTTGATGAATTGTTTGGAGCACAATATTTCTCAAAGCTGGATTTACGTTCAGGGTATCATCAGATTCTTGTTTCTCCGGAGGATCGCTACAAGACAGCTTTTCGCACTCACCAAGGGTTGTATGAATGGCTAGTAATGCCATTTGGCTTGAGTAATGCACCTGTCACTTTTCAAGCCCTAATGAATTCAGTTTTTGCTGAATTTTTACGCAAATTTGTCCTTGTTTTCTTTGATGATATTTTAAGCTACAGTACAACATGGAATGCGCATATCTAGCACCTTTCTTTGGTCTTAAGCACCATGCAAAGACATTCCTTATTTGCCAAACTCTCCAAATGCTCTTTTGGCCAAACCCAAATTGATTATTTGGGACATGTTGTATCACGGGATGGAGTTAAGGTTGATGAAACCAAGATACAAGCAATTAAACAATGGCCTGTACCAACTTCAATTAAGCAGCTGCGAGCTTTTTTGGGATTAGCAAGTTACTATCGCAAGTTTATCAGAAACTTTGCCATGTTGGCTGACCCTCTCACTGATTTGCTAAAGAAAGATGTTTTTCATTGGTCTACAAAATCTCAGCAGGCATTTGATTCACTCAAGACAACACTTACCTACGCACCTGTGTCGGCACTTCCTAATTTTGCCAAACCTTTTGTCCTTGAAACAGATGCATCGGGCACAGGGATAGGTGCAATATTGAGCCAAGATAGTCATCCAATAGCTTTTTTTTTGAAGAAAATGTCACCATTGATGCAAAAACAATCAGCGTATGCACAAGAAATGTATGCTATTACCACAACAGTAGCAAAATTTCGACATTACTTATTGGGGCACCATTTTATTGTGAGGACAGATCATAAAAGCCTCAAAGAAATGCAAACACAGGTGATTCAAACACCGGAGCAGCAGGCATGGCTTCCTAAATTGCTTGGTTATAACTTTGATATTGAGTATAAAAAGGGTACTGAAAATCAAGCTGCCGATGGGCTTTCATGATCTTTCATGGCCTTATCTCAACCACAACCTATCTTTCTTCATCAGTTGCAGCAAGATTTAATTACCTATGACCCGTACAAAGAATTTCCATCTACAACAGGACCCAATTCTAAACTTCAACACAAGCAAGGTTTTTGGTTTTCGGAAGGCAGATTATTAATCCCTGCAACTTCCACCATTCGGACATATGATATTAAAGGAATTTCATGACTTTTTAGTTGGTGAACATGCTGGTATTAAAAGAACTTTAGCTCGCATAGCAGCCCAATTTTTTTGGAAAGGGATGGCTCAAAATGTTCAACAATATGTGAAGAATTGTATAATTTTTCAGCAAGCTAAATATAACACTCATCCTCCTGCTGGTCTGATGCAACCGCTGCCAATTCCTCAACATATATGGCGAGATATTGTCATGGATTTCATTACCGGGTTACCATTGTCTCATGGTTGTTCAGTTATTTTGGTTGTAGTGGATCGTCTTTCAAAGTTTGCTTATTTTATTCCTCTCGCAGCAGATTTTACAGCAAAGATGGTAGCAGACTTGTTAATATAGCATGTTATTAAAATTCATGGTGTTCCACACTCAATTGTTTCTGATAGAGACAAGCTCTTTACTAGCCGATTTTGGCAACATTTGTTTACTAGACAGGGGACTCAGTTGGCAATGAGTTCCTTGTATCATCCACAAACAGATGGTCAATCTGAGGTTCTTAACAGGTGCTTAGAAATGTACTTACGTTGTTATACTCAGCAGAATCCAAAGGACTGGTATAAGCTATTACCTTAGGCAAATTATTGGTATAATACGACTTTTCAATCTGCCATAGGTATGACACCATACAAGGCTGTTTTTGCTCAAGATCCACCACCAATTATCAGATATGAATCTCAACCAGCAGATAATCCAATGGTGCAGCACCAGTTACAAGACCGGGACAGATTACTTGGTGAACTTAAGAATAACCTCCTTAAGGCACAAAATAGCATGAAGTGTAGAGCTGATCTTAAACATAGAGATATTCAGTTCCTAGTTGGTGATCATGTATTTGTGAAGTTACAACCTTATCGTCAAAGTTCAGTAGCCTTGCGCAAAAATCAGAAGCTTAGTATGCGTTATTTCGGACCATTTGAGATTCTTGAACGCATCGGTCCAATTGCTTACAAATTAAAGTTGCCAGATACAGCGAGAATACATCCAGTATTTCACATTTCTTTACTAAAAAAATGTGAAGGAGCACCCCAATAACAGAGTATCCCTGTTACTTTACTCAATGATGACAAAGGACAGATACTTCAACCATCAATTATATTGGACAAACGCAAGATTAAAAGAAATGGTGCTTGGTTGTCAGAGGTACTGATTCAGTGGAAAGGATTGCCTGAGGAAGAGGCTACATGGGAAGGGGGGCATGAAATTCAACGACTTTATCCTCACTTTGACCTTGAGGACAAGGTCAATTTCAATAGAGGAGGTATTGATACAAATAATAAAATAATGGGGCCCAAAAATAAAAATTCACAGACCATGGAAAAAGTGAAGAGGAGCACTAGAATGGGCCAACGGCCCAAGTGGCTAGAGAATTATACATGTTGAAGGGTAGGAGAAGAGACAGTGTGTGAAATATGAGTAATTCTCCTCTCTTCTGTTATTGAGTTTTTCTTTCTCTCATCTGCTATTCCAATTTCTTCCAGCATTATTGCCTATTGGTGATTCTCATTTCCAGGTGATTTCAGAGAGTCAGAAGTAGGAGCAAATACTGGTTGCGATAATACCTTTTGTTATTTCTTAGTTGCTGTTATAAAAACTGGTTTATTTTAAAGAATATATATGAACAATATTGCACATATATTATTTATTGATATTTCCTTTTGATTTAAATACAGATCGTATCATGTTCCTACCAAACATATTCAAAACGTAAACATAAATTAATTAATAACCTAACTATATATTATATATTCAATTTGTATTTTCAATCGTACACCTGCACACAACTATCTATACTTCTACCACCAAGATTTATACCACACACAACTTTTATATCTCAATAGAAATTTAAAGAAATAAATCATTATATTTATTTTCCAATTTAACAAAAGTTTAAAAAAATACGAGATATGTAACAAATAAAACTAACAAGAAACCAACACGTGATTCATATAAAAATCTGTGGACCTATCACCAACAATCCACTAAAGTCAGCATAGTTATTCGAATTTACTCCCTAAAACTTAATACAAAAAATCTTTAGTTTTTCGTCATCTTATATCTCATTCCAATTATCAATAACAAGATATTTTATTTAATAAGTTTTAATATTCATTTTCATATTACAATTAGTCAGATTATCATTCCAATTATATATATATATATATATATATATATATATATATATATAAAATTAATTAATTAATCACGATTTTATATATATATATATATATATATATATATATATATTACAATAAAACATTAAAAAAATATTTAATGATTATTATGATTTTAGTCACTGAAGTTTTTATTCTTTTTAGACTAATCCAACTTTCAGTTCCAGCAGTAAACATGTTCAATTTATTTTAAAAAAACATCTGATTCTGATATCTAAAGTTTAGAAATAATATTTCCGTACTTGAATTTAACCTACCTTACCCAATAAATAAAATATATTTGTGTAAATGTTTGAATATCAATTATAAAAAGTATTTACATTAGTTTTAATAATCTTAGAAGATTATTATTAATATATCATTATTATTTATACTTTATTTTACTAAAAATACCTTTTAAGCCTTGTACTAATTAATTATAATTAAAAATAATCACATTAATATTAATAATAATAATAAATTTATAAAAATAATAATATTTGGAAAAAGAATAATAATAATTTTATAAAATACTAATATAATGTTAAAAATGTTAATAACTAATAAAACTAAATTAAAATATTTATAACAAATATTTATAGATAATAATAATAATAATAAATTTATAAAAGTATCTAATAATTATGATAATAATATATTTATAAAACAATAATTATTTTTATTTAAATTTTATTTTAAAATTTCATAAAGCAAACATAAAAAAAACTTGTGACAATGAGAAATAGAAAATATCACAAGTAATCCCTCAACACTCACGAATTTTCCTGATTCATCAAAAGGAAACTCCTGAATACTCCTCCACCAATACCCAAAGCAAGAAACATAACCCAACCCGTATATAGTATAACTACCTTTGCTCGGTTGATTATCTAGAAGTGCCAATTTCTTGAATTTTCCAATGGAAGGGTTCATAAGAAAGCGCGAGGTTGACCAAGGGCCAAATAGCGAATGCCGTGCTACGAGGTAAAAATAGTTGGAGAAGGAAAATATGAGAGATGAATCAAAATTGAGCCAAAATTTATACGAGAGAATGATAATATCTTTAATTTAAAACTTTAAGATATTAAATTTATAAATTTTTTTATATATTATTTAAATTTAGATTTATATTTGAATATTTAATAATTTTATTAAAATTTAAAAAAAAAAATCTTACAAAAATCTCAAATAAGGATATCTAAACTAAAATCTATATAATAAAATAATACAAATTTCAATCAAAAACTTTAAAATACTAGTTTGTAAATTTTTTTTTTATATATTGTTTAATTTTTCATTCTAACTCAAAAGAGGATCGAAAATAAAGAATTTCAACAATGATTACTAAATAAAAGATCGGAAATAAAAAATTTTACTGGGTTCTGACGTAATTTGGATTTAAAAATTAAATTTAAGAGATGATTTGAGTTGATAAACACGTCCTAATCGGTCCTTTACATAACTCTTAATTTTATGATACATCCATTTGATTGTATACGAACAACGAACACCTAATAGACTTTTATTTATACAATCTCTGACACAAGCTTTGCTTCACAATTACAAATATATATAAAGGAACAAGCTTGTTATTATTAAACTCAAACATCAACTTCTTTTATTTTATTAGCTGGACTCTTTATTTCTATATTAATTATCTTTTAGAGCTTACAGCATTTGAAGTTAAGGAGAAGTGGATGGCAATAAAACTTTGGTGCGATATTCCGCCAAAGCCCATAACGGAAAAGCATTTCTGTAGAGTGGGTAATGCAACACGCCATTCTTCAAGAATACTCCGGTGGCTTCCTGTAACAAACAAGTTACAAAAGGAATTAGAACAAAAACCCAATTCTGATAATGTAGCAATTTTAAATCAATCATAAAACACAATTATAATGTATTGTTGCAATAACTAGATTATGTTTAAAATTTTCACATAAATAAAAAACCACTATTACATTGCACTACTTCTTTTTAACAAAAAATATGTTAATTTAAATATAAAAAACTAAAACTTGTTTATAGAGTGTTTGTTTGGTTAGATTACTCCGTCATCTAATTCAACTTAATTAGATTGAAGTAGATTTTATTTATGTTAAATTTAACTCAACTCAAATTAATTCATTCTTATATTATATATTATTTTTATATACTAATTGTGTTATATTATTTTTTCATGTTTTAATTAATTTGGATACTTTTATTATTATCTGACTTATTGACTCATTTAAAACTTTAAATTAATTTTTATAAATATTATATTATTTTACTAAGAACATGAAAGAAAAAAAGAACTAAAAGAATATAATAGTTTAATGACAAATTAACATAAAATAGCAATTGTAAAATTAACATAATTAAGTTTAAATGATTGAGATTGAGAGATACCTCTTGAGGCCAATCACCATTTTGTAATTGTGAATTAATTAATAATTTTGCTGCACGGTGGAGGGGAATTGGGTCTCTTTCGGCCTATATAAAAAATTTAGAAAATGGAAAAGAGAATAACACTTATTTAACACTTACTTTGCATACGATAATGAATAAATATTTGGTAATGCTTGAATAATTTCTCACAAACAAAGGTTCATGTTAAAAAGAATACCTGTCCAGTATGAATTAAAGCCATTAGAGCCCAAGCTGTTTGAGCAACATGTGATCCATTTCTTTCAAGTGGCACATACATCTTTATTGTATAATGACATTCATTAATGTTTATAATTAATAACATTTAAGTTAATGGTAATAGCAATCATAAATAATAGTGGTTTAATTACAAACCTTCATTGGACATGAAAGATAACTTTCTCCCCACCCACCATCTTCATTTTGTATTGAAAGTAGAAAATTCACAGCTTTACGAATGGCAACACAGTCAGTGTAAGTCTTTCCAACAGCATTTAGACCTCGAAGTGCATACCAAGAACTGTAAGTGTAGCAAACTCCCCACTCTCCATACCAACCACCATTAGTTGATTGCTCATTTTCAAGATATTGTACTGCTTTCACAATGAAATTATCTACATCTTTTTCCTTGTAATTTGGATATTCCTTTTTGAAGGTTACTAAAGCTTGAATTGCTGATCCAGTACATTCCACATATTCGTGCTCAATTATTATATCAGAAAACATTTCTGTCGGATTTAGTAACTACAATTTAATGCCAAAAGTACTATTAATTCATTAATATTAGGTAAACATTGTTGATAGATTTATATACATATATTATGTAATACTTACCTCCAACCATGTCTCAGACTGTGATGGCTCCCATGCAGTTATACCTCCATTCTTACTCTGTAGTAATTGAAAATTGATGTGCTAAAATTAAATCATATATAACCCCAAATGTAAACTTTTCTTCAATTAAAAATGATAATTTAATTATAAAAATAAAAAAGTAAACATAAACATTAGTTAGAGAGAATAAACTACAAAATAAAATGCAATAACCTTATATATTAGTATTGTTTCAACACACTAATGCACCTGCCCAAAATACCTAACAATAAATCAATTAAAAAGCGCATTACTGTAAATTCAATAATACTCGCCTGAAGTGACAATAAGAAATCGACTGCATCATATAACTTTTGAGGTTCTATTTTTTCTCCCACAATTTCCTGTGACATCGTTGATAAAAGCAGACAACACTGAAACGTAGGATAGTTAATTAATTGGTTAACTCATACATTGTTTATGAATGTTGTTGACAAGTGAAGTTGTTTGTGATAAGCTTACCTTCAAACATTCTGCAGTGCAATCAGAAACTTGCCATCCATGGTCTTGGTGAGTAAAGGTCCATGCCCCTTTGGAATTGTGACGAAACATTCTCTTAAAATCTCCTGACGAATTGTTTTGGACCTAAGATATCATAAATCCATTTTTGCTTCATAAATATAATGCCACACACTTATTCTTATTAATCTACTCAGCACTACTTAAAACAAGTTGTCTAATTTGTCTGTCAAAATTGTAATGATTATAGTTAATATACATGTTGAAGATTTCACATTAACTAGAGATAAAATCTTTTAATAGTTTATAAAGTAGGTGCAAACTTCACTGTACAAGTTGAATTAATAGGTTAAGTTAGGTTTAAAGTCTATTTTTTAATATGGTATTAGAGTCTATTCTAGCAAATTTGTTAAACTTATCGAACTATTATCAGACCATAAGTTTTACTTTCGAGTTGAGATGTCTCGACGTGAAGATTGTGTGTTAGAAATTTCATATCAACTAAAAATGAGATATTTCAATAATTTATAAAATAGATACAAATTGAGTTAGATTTAAAGTTAAATTCTTAATAATATATGTCACTTGTATAAAATAAAATAAGACTTATTGAGATTTGTGATTGTATCTTTTATATATATATATATATATATATATATATATAAACTTATTAATTTGACCTGAGATTTCTTGATGAAATTATGTGCTTTTGCAAGTGTGGGACCTAACTCCTCAATTAGCGTAGTAGCAAGAAGAGCTTGAACAATGAAACCTGCATCCCATGTTTGACTACCAGAAGCCTACATTATATAAAGAAGTTAATTAGTTAATTTATTTCACTAGCTACGATTTCCTGTTACTCTTATCAATCACAATAATATTCAAATATTATAAAAATGTCTTCAAACATAAAATCCAAAACGATGTGTACTTGTAATGTTATTCCATCTTCTGAAAGCCATAAATAATCTGGAACTCTTGCAAGATGTTTCTTAATAGCTTCTCCATTTGAATCTTCCACCCCACAAGCCAGCAGACATAAAATCTGTAAAATATAATATATTAATGGCAAGTCAATATTTTTATATAAAATTTATAGACTTATTTATCCTTTGCTCTCATATTATTTTCATTTTTAATAAATATGCTATAATACTAGGCTCACCTTCTCCAAACATGCAGGATCCATGTATCTACTATTTTCATCTTCATAATGAATGTGGTCCATTGTTACTTTAAGTGCTTTTTCTCTAATCAACTTATTGAAAGGCCAATGAGTAAATAAAGGCTCAATAAATAAATAAGTGCTATCCCATATTAGATCTTGTATCCAATGGCGGGGAGAATAAAGATCTTCCTGTAATTTATAAAAGAACAATTAATTTTTTTATATAATTTTGAATTTTCTCTTAAAAATTATATTTTATATTTTATTCAAATTTAAAGATACATATATAATTAATTACCTTTGCACATTTATAACGTGCTTTCTTCCACATATTTACATTGTATGATTCAGTAAAGAGTTCTTCTCTCAAATTTAAAATTAATGATGTACTTGGAGCCGTAAATTTTTTTCCATATATATAAGACATAGGCATATATATGAATCGACAATAACACCACATTTTTCCTGCAAAAGATAAGATATAATAAGATCCATCAATGTATAAATAACTAAATATTGCATATTCACTTATTCAATTATATATTGTTTCACATATAACCTGGATGCATAGGAAAAAAAGTAGGAAGGAGCCAAAATTCTGGGGGCAAAGGATGGCTTCCACACCAATCAACTACACCAAGAACCTACAAGTATAAAATTACTTAAATTAGTAATATATATATATATATATATATATATATATATATATATATATATATTAAATTTTAAATTAACTTACCGAAAGCCAGAATTTTCCCCATTGAGGTATATGAGTTACACTCCCATGTTCATGAATCCACCTTCTTCCTTTAGCACAAGCATTGTTAAGACCTCCATTTGGCCCTTCTCCCAGAATTCGCATACATATGTAATTAAGTGTAGTACAAAACATCACACTCCGACCCTCTATGTGTAGTCCCCAACCTCCATCTTCGTTCTTCAAATCAAAATACTTTTTATTTTGTATTAATTGTTCACAGTTGTGATAAAAAAAAAACTATTTTTATGTTTTAAAAAAATGGTGAGCAGTAAGTTATAGATAAATTAAAAGTAAAAAAAAAAATAGTAAATAAGTTTAGTTGCTTTTTTTCAGTGTTCACAATAATCTCAGTGTTACAGAGAAAATGTTAAAATTTAACATGTATACCTGATGATAGTATACATAACGAAGAATTTCTTTCCGATGTTCTTCCGAAAATGCAGAATCAAGATGTCCAATAACGTACAAGGAAATGACCTGGATTATTTTAAATAGAAAAACAAAAATAAGGTTGAATATATTATATATAGATAGTATTCAACACTGCAAATTAAAAGTCTTAGATCAATTTTTCAATATTACAATATTGTTCACGTTTAATATAGATATATTGTTCCTTCTAACCATAAAATACTATAATTAAGAAATTTTTTCTTTTCTATACTTCTTTCTACATAATATCATATAATTGTCGAACCTCAACGTGTCAATTTAAGGTGTTTAAGTTTGTAAAATATCTAACATATAATTTTTATTAAAAAAGTACTAATTCAACGACAAAAATAAGGTTATATTCTTTTATTAGGAGAAAACTCTTTTGCTCATGTAACCCTTAAAAAAGCATTAGTTTAGGGCAATTAAAGGTAAACTTAGAATGTAAATACAATGTTTGGTCGTGCATTTTAAGTCGTTAATTATACTTACTATATATTAATAATCGTAAGAGTATCATTTCCCCCATATGTTAGCTATAAAAGGAGTATAATTTTGTTAAAATTAAATTTAGAAACCAGCATATTTAATTATCATTAAGTGATTAAGAATTTTTTATGGAAATATAAATTGAAAATAATTCCAAAATGTTGATAAGTCGCGATGAAAATAAGCTAGGACAACACTAGAAAGGAATGAATTTAATTATACTAATATTTAAAGTAAATTTTTTTATTAACTCTCAGATATTTATAAAATAATTACATTAAAAAAATGATATTATGAGTAATTAAATAAGAAAAATAGATATATTTTCTTCCCTTCAATATTAAATAAAAAAGAATAAATTTTAAAATAGAATATTAAATAAATTTCAGTAATTTAGAATAAAAATAAATATGTAGACGGAAATGGAACAAATATATATAAAGACTCATCTTTCTCTACTAATACAATTTAAAAGTAGAATGTTATTTATAATCATACTCATTTTCTATTAATGCAGATATTATTTATTAATATGATTTTTTTTTCTGTCATAAAAAATTAAAAAATAACATGTGGGTAAATTGTAAAGACATCTCTAATATGTAGTAGACCACCTCATTTTTTAAGACCTCATATCTATTTATCCTCCATTATAAGACTCTTATAAGATCTTATGTAATGATATATTATTTACCTTTAATATAAAAATATTTGATTTTATTTTTCTTTTTATTATTGGTTATTATGAATTATTCTTTCTTATTTATTCTTGAAAAATAAACTAAAGTTGTCTTTAAAGTATTTTTTTATTTAGGATTTTAAAATTTAAGACTTTATATCTTAAATTTATTATCATATATCCATTAAGACGATCTTATAACATTCATATCTTAGATTTATTACTAAGATACGATATGCACTTAAAATGCTTTAATTTAATTAAAATACTTATATATATTCATTTAAAAAGTAATTTGAAATATAATATTAATATAAAGATTATGTCTTTATCTAATAGGCGAACTTACCATGAGAGGGATAAAAAAGAGACCACCACCAATGTGAGCTGGCCAATGACCATCACTCGTCTGTAAAGCTGATAGGTAACGAGCAGCTCTCTTCATTGTGATGGTAGTTTTTTCCAATGTCATTTCTTCACCATCTTCTATCTTCACACTATCTATCGTTTCTTTGAATTTGTTTTCCCTCAGAATCTGTATAAGATATCAAACAAAAACAGCAAAAAGAAAATTATATCTATAAACAGTAACAAAATTTTGAACACTTCTATCTAATATGATTTTGATTCAAAATAACTTCATTTCGTTATGCAATTTTTTATTATTTAAAATTTTACTCCATATACGAACAATTCAATTTGTATCTGTTTTATCAGTTGAAGTTTTGATTTTCTCAACTAGTTCTTCTTTTTTTATTTTGTATTTTCGTTTCTTTTTGTATTAGGTTTTGTAGATGATTAGGTTTTAAAAATATGCAGGTACTATGATCTTTTACTTGGACTTTATGTAAACTTCAAGTTAGAGAAATTATCTTTAATGCATTATTGAATAATGAATCTGTTAAGATTGTAGATCGTGTTCATAAAAAAAAATTGTAGATCATGTTAGTAGTAGGATATTTTGGTAACTTGAATGAAATTAACATTTTAGTTGAGATGATTAACTAGAGCTTAATATGTTTAGTTGTATAATTTTCTTTTTTATGACATCATTGTTTTGTATTTCCTTTTGTTGGGCTTGGTACGTGTATATTTGAATAGTAATAACTTTAATTATTATGTTTATAAATAGATTATATAGGATGTGAAAACCTTCACTTGGGTCCAAGATAAAAACTAACTGGATTTTTCGTTAAAGAATTTAGAATTGAAAGTTTAGAATTTAAAATTTATTTTTTCAAAATGTATAATATTTTTTGTCTCTAATAATAATTTTAAAATAATTAAATAATAACTTAATATATTTATTTGTTTCCAAAGTATGGTCATATTTTGAGAACGATTTGAAAATTTTATAGAATCAAAAAGTCAAACAAAAATCTTTTAAAACCCAAAAATAAATATGATTCTATTTTAAAGAAAAAAGAAATAAATTTAGTAAAGAATTGAGGTGTCTAATACTATAAAAGAAAATCGGATTTATTTGGTTGACAAATATTACGATTGTTATTGACCGGAATTACTGATAAATTAATAAATATTATATTTATTACAAAATTTATTATTATTATTATATATTTTTTATATTAGCAGTTTCACAGAATAATTTTTCTATTATGTTAGGATAATTATTATATATATTATTACAATTATAATAATAATAATAATAATAATATCATTATTATTAATATTATTAATTAACAATAATAATAATAATATTATTATTATTATTATTAATTTTTGTAATAATATTATTACGGTTATTATTATTATTATTGATTTATTATTTTTATTATTATAATAATAATTATTATTATTATTGTTATTATTATTAATATTTATTATTATTACCGATATATTAGTCTGTCATGAAATTGACGGTTATTTTATTGATGGATAATTTTATGGTAATTTTGTTTATAAGTAAATATGTTAGTAAATATACCATACAAAAATTTGTCGTTAAAATTTATTGATAATAACATTTTATCGATGAAATCTTATCCATTGATAATAACAGTTTTTGTTGTAGTGTAATAAAAAATTTTGATAACAAAAATAAATATCAATTATAATGCATGTAAATATTGAGGTTTTGGTAAGAATAATAAACAAGAAGTACCTGAAATCGCCAAAGTCGATCACCACATGCTTTGAAATTGAAGCGATTTTGATAGAAATCTTGACGAGCTGCTTTCACTTGAGCTATTTCCTCAGAAGTTCCTGCTTCAGAATCAAACTCCCATATTTGTCTTCCCACAAAATTATTTGTGCTAAATATGTATGGATTCTTCCCTCCATCTCCTATCTTCAATCTCCACATTTTCTTAATATTTTTTAGTTGTTCCTATGTCATAAAAAATATAAAAATACTTTAAGCTTATACTATAACCCGATAATAAATCATTTTTTTATCTTTATGTTCTTTTTCATGTCTTCCTCTAAACTTTTTTTTTCTTTTTATCTCTTTTTCAACTTTAAATTTATTCTTTAAGCTAAATGTAATTTATTTTCCTTACTAACAAATCCAACTATTCCATTTTCACTATAAATCACTTAACTACTGAATGAAAAAAAAACTATAGTATTTAAATTGTTTAGAAGTTTTGTCTATAAAAAGTTACAAATATTTTAAGGAAAAAATTAAAAGAAAATTTCTATATACGTTAGACTTACATAAAAATTATTTAATATAAATTCTTTAATTTTAATTTTATATTTTGTATTAGTTAATTTTATTTTATAGAATGCTTATTTTATTTTATTTTATTTATTTTCTTTTCTATAAGTCTAGAAAAACTAATCCAAACAAAATTACAACTCCATAGTGATTTATAGTAAAAATGAAGATAAATTCTCTTATAAATTAAAATTAGTTTGTCGGTAGGGATTCTTTTTTCATAATTTTTATTTTTAGTTTATATATATAATTGATTTAATTTATTAAGAAATTAATTATTTTTTTCTTATCTTAAAATTTTTCCAGCTAACCTTTAATAACAAAAATTTTAAAGTAAAACTCGTAAACTTGTTGCAATGAGCACCAAGAAGGGTGGAGCTAAAAAAGATGTGTGGAAGTGTGAGATGAGAAAGTGATACTTAGATTACACCATTTCAATTAACTCCTCACACCACCATTTTCGATTTCTGTTGCTGTGCACCCTACAAAACATAAGTAATAATAAAAAGGAAGTAGCAAGAAATAAGAACCTGATGATTAGATCTTCAAGTGTTCACTCTTAATCTTTTGAAGCTAACAAATTGATTCAGATTAATCTCTTTGTTATAATATGATATAATGTGATGATATCTCTCTTCTATTTATGGAGGTTCAGTCCATTGACACTATACAACTGTCAACTAAATGACTTAAATGCTTTCCAGCATTGCAGCTTGACGAAGAATACAGTACAAAAAGCATAATTTCCATTTTTTAATTACAACAACTGTGACCAGACTGGGACGTTTACTTTAAATAGCTTTTAATAGGTTTATATTTTAATCATATTATTTATTCACTTTCCTCAATTTGATATTATTGTAAATAAAAAAATTGTTTATAAAAAATGGTTATATCCTATTGGATTTTGATGTAGAGTAAGTTTACTTTTGGTTCATAATGTGTTTATTCTTTATAATTCGATTTTGATTGTAACCAATTCACTTTTTGTTGGTCTTCTTACTGGTTGTGCTAGTTCAACATTTTGATTCTCTCAACTAATTCCCTTTTGATGTATTTTGGTTGTCTTTGTTATAGAACTTGTAGGTAGATACATTTTAGCGTTTTCAGCTAATTTTTGTCTTTTGCTTAGTCTCCAAGTAATTTCTAGATGAGAAGAGTTATTTTGAATCACTAATTGAAATAACGAATTTGTCATTATTATGATTTGTATTGGTGGTAGGATATTTTATAAGTTAAATGAATGTTTAGAATAAAGTTTAAAAATGTCAAATTTATTTGTTTATATAAATATAGTAAAAAATTGTTCTGAGTTGCATGTTAAGTTTGAAATGGATTTGAGTTGAATTTAAAGACTTGTTGAGAGATTGGAAATTGATTAGTCTACTTAAGATACTATTATGTATTCTGAACTACTGGACTTTGATATAAAAGTTGGCTTTGAAATGTTGAATTTCAAAAATTTTGGTTATTATATGTAATTTATTCTTTATATGAGATACTTAGTACAATTTAGAGTGAATAAATTTTGTGTTTGGAATTGGAATCAATTTGGGAGAGTTATCTAAAATTGTAAGTACTACATAATCCGTCCACCAGATGGAATTCTGCTTAACGAATTTCATCTCAAGAGACAATCTCAATACCAATTGCATTTGGATAGCAAGAAGTATGTCATCGGTGTTAGAATAATGTCTACTTGAAGTTAGATTATTATAGGTATTAATAAGAATTTAGTTTTATTCTTTGAACATAATATTATTAAGGATACAGATAATTCATATATTCTAATTATCAATTATTTATTAACGAAAATATGATATATTCTTTTTATTCTAATTTTTTTTAACTTTATTCAAAATTATAATTTATTAAAGGTGTATGAGCATCTTTAATAGAAAATTAAAATAGAAAGTATTTTCTAGAACCGAACAAGCCTTAATGTATAATTGTGTTTTTTTATTCAATATTTTGACTCGTATCTGCCTTTTGATTTCTGAGGCGGAAACTTGACACATTGTTAAATCTTTGTTACGTACATCATAGGTTCAAATCTTTTCTAATACTTTTTTTTAAGATATATGATATGAGAATGAGATTTAATGCTTGTTTTGTGAAAATTGTTTTTTAGCTGATGTTATTCAACGAGAAAATTGTCACTTAGATGATACTTTGACAATGAGTTATGATTTCATACATTATCCATTATGATTTCATGCATTATTCATTATCGTTTGACTCATAGTATAAATGTCTAACTGATGATTTTGAATCTTAAATAAAAGAGAGCTAAAATAACTCTTTCCTTTTGAGTAGATGATGCTCAAGTGATAGGTCGCTCATGTATTGAGTTTGGATGATGATATATGTGTTTTTAGAATATGTGATATTACAAAATTATGTGCAATAAAACAATATTATGGTCACTCAAATTTTGATAAAGTGGTGAATTTAATGTCTTTAAAACTTGTTATGTGTAACATAACAAGTGTATCACTCAAACATTACAAGGGCCCTTAAGTGATGAGCTCAAACATGAAAGAAACATTTGAATAAGGAAGAAACAAAACCAATTATAATCTTTGTAATTATATTGCCTATGAGAGAAAGTTTTCTTAGTTTCAGGTCACTTAAGCGACACTTATCATGGTAGTGATGATAATGATATAAGGTATATATATTGATAAGATATACATTATGTTCTAAGTTATATGTGATCTATATATTGTGTTGCCCTTTATGAATGTGTTGTCCCATATGGATATATCATCCTTTATGAGTCTGTGGTAATGATATGGGATGACATCAAGCCACAAGATCCACAAGATTCATAACATTAAATATGAAACTCATAAAAAAAATATCATAACTATAGTGATGGTTTAGTCACATAAATTAAACTTCCAACTAATGAAAAACTGAAAAAAATTCTTATATCACCATTTTCTATAACATATACAAATAGTCACTCTAACATAAAAATCTAATATTAGTTTTTGTCAATAGTGTTTATGATAGGTCATGTGTTACCCTATAGCAAAACATGCTTAATATAATTTTTTTGAAAAACATTAAATATGACAAACAACTTTTTATAAAGTGATATGAATGTTGATGATTATATCTATTCATATATTAATATCTTTGCAAACATTAATTTATTATTTCTTTTTATGGATATATTAGATTTATGTGTTTTGGATTGATTGCTAGGTAAGAGAAGTATAGCTTAATGAAGCCTATCCTAGAATCTATGCAAATTTCACTAAAAGAGATAGTATATTAGAAGTTCGGGATTTGGAATGGTCAAGAATGGAAGTGACAATTATGTTGGAAGAGGGCATGATTTCAGTGGAAAAAACTAATGATAGAGAATTTCTTTGTAGCTATCTAGCACTGTGAACTAAATAAAGAAATAGATGATGAGTGAGAGTGGGGAGAGAGGTTTGTAAAAGAGTTTAACCTTCTCTTAGATGTGTGGTTGGAGAATTCTTTATAATAAGTTTCCAACTAGAGATAGGCTCCTTAGAGTAGAAATTCCAATTGAGAACCCTATGTGTTTTATGTAACTTTAGTGCTGAAAATGTGAGTCATTTGTTTTTTATGTACAATGTTGTCAGTTAAATATGAAAAATGTGTGATAATTGGTTTGGTACAAATTCTGTGAACCATAATTTGGCAAAAGAACACTTTTTAGGTTTTGATAAGACTGAGGCCAGTAGGAAAGGTTATGGCATGTGGAGAATAGTGTCATTAATTATTGTTTGGTATGTTTGGAAGCATAAAAATGATATTATTTTCAAAAATAGAAAGTGTGACATTCAAGAGGTTTTTGTCTTAGTACAAGTTAAATCATGGACGGTAATCAGAGCCAAGTATAATAAGGTTAGTTTCACATTCTCAAATTGGTATTTAGATCCGCTGATGTGTATGACTATGACTAATTGATTGGAGCAGGGTAGGGTGCCACGATGGAGAGACAAATTATATTAGCAAATTTTTGACTTTGTTCAAAGAAGTGATAGTAGGTGAGAAGTTATTCTTATTACCCAACATTAAAAGTAGTAGGATTGTGTTTGCTTATTGGTGTAGATCGGTCTAAGCTGAGAGTGAAGAATTAGATGAAAATAATTATTAAAACTTTGAAATAGTTACTGGGAGAATCTGGTGATGTCTGTAAGGATCTGAAGCCTACAATAGTATTCAATATTCATTGTGAACCTTTTACAAATTATACATGATGTACGATCTTGTGTATAAATGTTTGATTTAGACTAGTTAAGATCTATGTTGGGCAAATATTTTCATTAAAAAGAAACACTTATATAGCTCCTGTTTGTTACAAAGATATGCAAATTTGTGCTATTTGAAAGCTAAGAAGATGTAAATGCCTACGTTTATATATTGTGCTCCATGAAAATGGAGTTGGGATAACCTTATTATACTTTTTAATATATATATATATATATATATATATATATATATATAAATATATATATATATATATATATATATATATATATATATATATATATATATATATATATTATTAAAAAAATGTATATTATTTTTTGTTGATTAAAAAAATGTGTGTACAAAGTTATAATAATTGAATATTACAACATAAATATGTTTTTATTTTTTAATAAAATTGTATTTTGTATTTATCTATTAAAAATTATTTATGTATATATATATATATACATTTACCTTTTCATTTTAGCCTCTGCAAATATTTTCAAAGACAATTACAAGAAAAACTAAAGGAAATCATTAATTTGTTTGAGTAAAGAAAAATAAAGAATATATTTAACTTCAACATTACACTTTTATCTTATCATAGAACCGTTTTTTTTATCATGTTATCATTATTATTTATTTATTATTATAATTACAATAATAATAATATTCATTAATAATAATAATAATAATAATATTATTACAATAGTAATTATTATTATTAGAATACTAATTATTATTACTAACATGATTATTATTATTAGTACTATTATTAATAGTATCATTAATATTATTAATAATAATTATTATTATTATAATTATTATTAATATTATTACTACTAATAATAATATTATTCTTAGTAGTATAATTATTATTAATATTATTATTACTGTAAGCATTATTATTATTATTATTATTGTAATTATTATTAATATTATTATTATCGTAATTATTATTATTGTTATTATTATTATAATTATTATTAATTTTATTATTGTTATCATTAATATTAATATTTATTAACATTACTAGTGGATTAAATTTATCTCTAACTTGGCAAACGACTTATGGGTGGATTAATCGTCAACAAATTGGTGGTTAATTTATTGACACATATATGGACAAATAATTTTGGAGTAACTTTTTTATCTGTAAATTTAACAGTAATTACCGTCAATAACCGTGAAATATTTTGTTATAAAATTTGTCGATAATAACATTTTACCAACAAAATTTTATCCTTCGATAATAACAGTCGTTCTTATAGTGTGAGAAATCAAAGAACATTTCTATTCGATCATATTTGTATATTCCTATTTACTCTAAATATCCTTTACTATCTACTTTTTCTTAGATTTTAGTCATCAATTTTTGATGGATCAGATAAGAAAAATTATCATCTCGACTTATTCTAATATATACTGGATTTAGGTTATGTTTGAATAACTTGTTCTAGATTTCTAGATTTTAACGTTATATCTTAACTTTTGAAATTGCTTTGAGATTGAACTTTTCAGGTAGGGGAAGTTAGTTTCAATCTTTCGATGGTACCCTAGGTTAAAAGATCTTGCAAGAATGTTATTTGATGAAATTGTTTGATTATTTGTTGTGTGAAGATGATTGAAATGTTATTTAAGTTTGACTATGTTTGATGTTGGAAATGTTATTGACTGTTATATATTGTGAATTGAGTGATTGATGAAAATTGAATAATTATATATATGTGTATTTAGGGTTTAGGATTTAAGATTTAGGGTTCATTGCCTGATATCTAAGTCATGTAGATTAAGATATCAAGTGGTATAAAGCTGATGAGAGAGTTTATATATACCAGAACTGTAGGTAAACATTCGGTATTGAATTTAGTGATAATCTAAGTATTGAATATTGAATTAAATGTTAGTATCTGATAGGACTTAATTAATACTAATCTTCCGAAAAATACATCAAATATCTTGGTATATAAACCTATAACTTGGTAACTTGTATGTTTATGTTTATACATTAATTATATATTTTATTTATTTCATGCTACCTAGACTTTCGAAGGATAAAATCTTTTTAATATTACCTTATCCTTACATTTTCTGTTATGTGAATTGTAATTACTTACTACGTAAATAAGTATGTACTACTGGAACGTCTTAAAAACTTAGATTTTTATTTTGAATTTTGTTATGTGAAATATATTTTATATAAGTTGTATGTCTATATAATAAGTATTTTGAAGTACTATCTCTATAGACTACTCTGTTTGATATGTATTTTGAGTTGTTATATTAAAAACTTCAATTTTGAGAAAAATAATTATTTTATTTAAAATTAAAATATAATTATAATTAAATATTTAAAAAAACATATTTTCTGTTTATTTTACTTAGGTTAATTAATAATAAAAAATTCATAAAAGTTTATTATATAATATAAAACTTTACATATAATTAATAATAATAAATTATTTTATTTATTCAGTATTAACGGAATAAGTTTGTAAATCACTAATCTAATTGTCAAATCAATAGTATCGAATTATTGATTTTGTTGACATTTTATCCCATTGTACTAAAAATTTAAGTTATTTTATTTAGATCAAATTGTCGGATTAGTTGCAGGTAGATTCAGACCTATCACTATCGCAATTAATCTTTATAGGAAAAGTTTAAATTAATTTAGTTAGACCAAGTTGTTAAATTAGTTGGGGAGATTCAGTCTTATTAATACCCTACAATCTTTCTAAAATTGTTAATATTATAGTTGTCATAATCATGTCGCAATTTGTCAAGTTTAACTAATTATCTTCAATGGATTAAAAATTAATTCTCCATTTATCTTAATGCTACAGAAATTATGAAATCACTTCTTGATGTAGATGTTTAGTTGGGGAGATGTTCTAAGATTTATATATTTTAAATCTTGTGAATAAATTTTTTTAATATGTTTTCGACATAATTTGACCATATTCAATTCTATCTATATAATTTAATTTTATTCTTAAAAATATTATGAAACAAAAATATAAAATATTCAAATATATTATCGAAAATAATGTGTATTTACCTTATTTCAAAGATATAAAAATATATTTTGTGCATATTTAAATGTGTATTTACCTTATTTGAAAGACGTCGAGCCTTCAAAAACTTATAAAAAATTAATGTTGTTATGTTATTTAAAGTAGTTGTTGATTGATTAAAAATTTCAAAAATGTTAAATGTAACAGTCCAAAAATTCTCTAACTTTTGTCTGTTACCAAGTATTAACATCCATTTAAGGTTCAAGGTACTACAAAAAGTGTTCAGATACCTCAGAGTTATGTATAACTATTCTCATGACAAAATGAAAACCATCTCAAGGTCATAGAGTCTTTAACTACAACAAAAACATATATACAAGACAAAAGGAGATCGATTTAAGAGTATATCATCTTTAAGGTGCTCCTAAACTTGCATCTGCACCTGCTCATGTACATAG
>Ga0209489_102349_pt1 | contig 38620 bp, 17 predicted proteins | sample SiratrowhiteBW_FD_187527 | JGI IMG/M metagenome (GOLD analysis project Ga0209489, IMG submission 187527) | Root nodule microbial communities of legume samples collected from California, USA - Siratro white BW (SPAdes) (version 2) | ecosystem: Host-associated > Plants > Roots > Nodule | place...
TTTTTTTAAAAAAAAAAAAAAAAAAAAAAAAAAAAAAAAAAAACTACACTTAGAAAAAATGCCAAATTTGAGAAGTGTTTTTTGAGTCCCTGTTACCGCAAATTATTATGAAAATTATTATGAAAGTATTATGTATTTATACTTTGTTTGTCTCTTAAAAAGAGAAATGATTTCCTAGGAACAAACAGCTTTATGTTTCTCTTTATTGAAAAGATTCTGGACTCCAATAGTTACTTTCAAACTCCGTGTACTTTTTCTAATAAACTTATACTTGTTATTTCAAGAATACTAGAGAATGTAGAATATTTTTTTAAAAATACTTCTTTTGAGAATACGAGCAATGTTACAAAGTTATGACATAATTTTGGATTTTTAATATCTTGTACTTTATGTTTATATTGATTGAGTGTTTTGAATGATTGTCCTTGTCCTGGTAACATAATTTTGCAACTGGTTAATGGGTTATTTATTTCTAGGATATTGTTAATGGTATCAGGATTTATTTGGCGGCGCGTGCTTGGCCCAGGTATGGGATTCTCAATTTTTAATTCATTGATTTTATGTAATACAATAAGTGTGGATCTTTTTGTTTCATACAGCTACAGTTGTTTGGACGTTACATTTTATTTCGTTACATTTGTTTAATAAGCCACATATACTCAATTGGATGTGTGGCTATGCAAACATTCTGCCTATAGTGTTATTTAATTACTAGAACTAGGAATAGTTACTAAGATTAAGTGCAATTTGAAAGCAACAAAATACTAGAAAGAATAAGAAGAAAATAAGAGAGAAGATCCCATACAGAAGAGAAAAATATCCCAGTACAATACACATGTTTTTACTGTCATTTCCAAATAAATACTATCCTTAGTCTTTTATTCATGCCGGAAGAGTCACATCCTCTTATCGTGCCTCACAAACTTTGGTGCAACCTACTCTCATCATTGTGGACTACTAGTTGACTATTAGATCCACTATGTGCCTCCCTTAACATCATCAAAGAGACCTTGTCCCCAAGATCAAGTTGTTGCAAAGGTAAAAGAAGTATTGGAGCTAAGGATCACTATGACATAATTTTAGTAATGAAATGTAGAAGACTAGATGAATTTTGGCATGTTATGATAGTTCTATAACATAAGTCACAGAGCTTACCCATGAAAAAACCTTGAAAGGGCCAAAGTAGCTCATGCCCATCATTTGATCGTATTGCACTCAAACTGAATGTTGGCGATAAGGTTGAAGCATAACAAAAACATAAACATCCAAAGAAAATTGTAAATACGATGTCTATCTACTTAGAGTTTAATGCAAGTTTGAGCCTTGAAGAGATTTTATTAGGGTGGCTAGCGCAATTGTTGTTGAAGATCCCAAGGCGTGTAGTCATTTACTTAGGTCGAAATGATGGAAGGAGGATCCCAACATACAACACCTTAAAAGGTTTGTACCGATTAAGGTGTGAAAAGAAGAATTATACGAAATTCCATCCAAAGTAAGAAGTGAACCCAGTTGTGAGAATGATTAGATCTTAAGCAATGCAAATACATTTTAAGCCATTTGTTAGTTGCCTCTGATTGTCATCCTTTTTAGGATGGTAGGCCAAGCTCATTTCAGTGAAGTACCTTGAAGCTCAAAAAGGCGTAGCCAAAACAAACTAATGAGCACCTTGTCCTTATAAAAAACAATGGAATGCGAAAACTCATGCAACTTAACCATGGTAGCTATAAACACTTCAGCAACTTGCATAGCGAAAAAGGAAACATGTAACGATGCAAACTAATACTTTGAGAGGCAATCAATACCCTCAAAGATGACAACATAACCACGAGATAGGGTAACCCAAGCATAAAGTTCATAGCAATGTCATCCCACACCTTGTTAGATTTTTCTTTTAACAGCAAAAAGTAAATGAATAAAAGGAAGCACTTCAGGGGTGCTCCAATCCTTATACACAATACCGAATCAAGAACTAAGTGCTAAAAAACCTAAACACCTTTCTAGATATACTTAGGCACTTCTCTTGAAAACACTAAAAAGCACGAATAGATAGAAACAAATACAATCCACACAAGAAACTAAACCACTCGAGAATAACATGAACAAAATACCCCTTACGAAACTATAGCATCTGGGTTATTGAGCAAGTTATTTTTTATGCTTTAGATTTTGTGATCTATAATTTTTCATGTTGCATTTTGGTGTGTGGTGGTTTTCACTAAAAAATTGATTTGTGAAAGAATGTAGGAATTACGCAAAGTGAGAAATTTGGTTTATGGTACGATGATGATGATGTGTTTACTCTTGATTATTTTGTGTTTGTCTTTGTTTTTTGATTATCATCCAAATGCACCATAATATCAAGAAACAAACACACAAACCGAAAAAGAAAGAGTAAACACAAATGCACATCATCGCCACTAATACCATTGACCAAAATTTTTACTTTCATATAATTCCCACATTCTTTTATGTGAATGGATTTTGAGAATTACCTTGTAACGTAACAACATATCCACCATTGTAACTTTTCAATTTCCAAAATACCTTACCTAATTGTCAAAAACCCAAGCTTGATTCTTGCTTGAGAACCACTTTTCTCTTTAACATTAGAAGAACAAATATCAACCATACAATTTCGAAAACATTAATCTTACAAGATATAAAGCAACACCAACTACCCATTCTTTAGGCAAGATAATATGAATGATGCATAATTCATACGATTAACCATGACTTACCTTTTGGAATTATGCCCTCATACTCGAGCATCCCTGTGCGCACTGTATCAAATTTATTTATTAGCTTTGTAAAAAGATCATTGTGCTCCTTGATTAACCATGACTTACCTTTTGGAATTATGCCCTCATACTCGAGCATCTCTGTGCGCACTGTATCAAATTCATTTCTTAGCTTTGTAAAAAGATCATTGTGCTCCTTCATCAGAATCTGAGACACCATTGAGGGAACAAGTTTTGCTTCTTTCACTTCTTTTTAATGTCTTGAATTTTCCTCCTGAATATAAGTCCTCAGTTTTCTAGACATATTAAGCAAGTTTCTAACCAATTTAAATGATTTTAAGACAAAAAAATAAGGAAAAAAGACAAAAGAAAAAAAGAAGAATAAAGTGTTGAAAATAATAAACAAAATAAGAATACAAAAAATATATTTTTTCTTACTAGACTTTAAATATACTCGGTGTTTAAAGCTTCGTCCTAAAGAAAAGTCACCAGTTTAAACTTGTTAGACAATTCCAACTTATAATATTGACCAATGCCTTATTGAAGCCAATCCAAAGGAGAATAATCTAGTATATGAAAAGATTCCATAACTGAATTTTCTAAATGTTTCAACCATAAATTACTTCCATTTCTATTAGTTAAGGATGGAGATCTATACCAAAGTCATCCATATGGAACTTTAATTCAGTTATGTCATAGAAAAATGAATCACCCATAAAACTACAAACAAAAGTTGTAAGGGATAACTCTCTCATTTCCTAAATCGTTTCGGATCAAGGCCTATACAAAATAAAAAGGATACTCATTATTTTATCATAATACATACTAGTTCTTCTAACATGGTTTTAGCTTCTCCTTCTTTGAGATCAAGAGCCTGATTAAAATTACAAACAAAAATAAATGTGAAGAAACACTTGATAAATATAATATGAATGAATACTACATAATTTTAAAATAAGAATTGCGCTTGTAACAATGATACCATTATTTTTAAAGTATATAGTTTAATGTAGCATAAGGGAATATCATTCATGGTGAAACCAATCAACTAAATAACCAACTACAATATCATCTAAAGCTTATTTTTAAGTTGCATGATATTTGATAGAAATAATTAGTTTCAATTTTGTAATATCATTCTATAACATTAAAGGAATTTGCCAATTATGTTTGTTCAGACAATAAACTATTCAAGGCCAAAATGAATTGCAATTAATCAAACAAAGCATCGGGAAATATTGTTAACATGAAAAACCATACCTTTCTGAACACTATACAAAACTCTAAGAGCTTCAATGCATTCCTTACATCTTTGGGTGGTAATTCAATGCCAAATATTTCTTTTAACTCCATGTCAGGGGGCAAAATAATTTACTCTTCAATTGTTTTGCTCTCTAAGCTCGTACCAACAGTTGGGAATCTTGTTATTTTTCCTTGGAACATGACACCAACATATGATGACCATCATCTTTGCGACAAACTTTAGTACCATCATTTGTATTTGAAAAATTTTCTTCCTAAGTTTTCCTAATAGATGTACCTCAATCTCCTACAAGAAATTATCAAGAATTTGTTTTGTTATTTCTTGTAAGTGCTTGAAGTACATCTCTCGAGTGAACTTACGAAGGAAAATTGTTCAGATACCAATAATGTCAGACTAAAGGTAGCAACAAAAATCATAGTGGTGATAATGTTGGTGCCATGTTCCTTGGACAAATGGCAAGACTTCCAAATGTTAGTTAGAAGTTAGAGAGCAAAACAATCGAGGAGGAAATTTTTTTACCCCTAGCATGGAGTTAAAATAAATATAGAAATATTTGGCATTGAGTTACCACCCAACAATGTTGGGAATGCATTGTAGCTTTTGTAGTTTTGCAGAGTGTTTGGAAAGGTGTGATTTTTCATTTGAACAATTTTTTGATGTCTTATTTGATTAATTGCAATTCATTGTTGCATTTAATAGTTTACTCATAAGTAGAAAATTCCTTTAATGCTATAAAGGGATATTATTGGAACTAATTATTTCTATCAAATACGATGCAATTTAAAAGTAAAGTTTAGATGATTTTGTAGTTGGTCATTTAATTGTTTGGTTTCACTGCAAATGATATTCCTTACTATTAAATTATATACTCTAGAAATAATGGTATTATTGTAAGAGACATAATTATTGTTTTACGGTTATGATGTCACACCTATTCATAATATAAAGTATTTCTGCACATTTATTCTTATGTGTAATTTTTGTCAGGCTCTGATTTCAAAGAAGGAAAAGCTAAATCCATATTAGAAGAACTAGTGTGTAAATAAAATATGCATGAAAAAACATGTTAGTGATTGAATTTCGTATTAGAGTGTTGACGTTGATTCTAAATGATTTGGGAAATGAGTGAGTTATCTCTTACAACTTTTCTTTGGAGTTTTGTGGGGATTAATTTTTTTAAGATATTTGAATTAAAGTTCCATTTTGGTGTAGGTCTCCATTCTTACCTACTAAGAATGAAAGTAATTCTTGATTAAAACATTAGAAGATTTGATTTAATTTGATATGGAATCTTATCATATACTAGATGATTTTCCTTTGAATTGACTTTAAGAAGATATTAATGGATATTACAAGTTGGATTTGTCTAGAAAGTTTAAATTGACAACCTTCTTAAGCTTTGAACACTAGTATTTCAAGTCCAGTTAGAATATATATATATATATATATATATATATATATATATATATATATATATATATATATATATATATATATATATTCTTTTTTCATTTTATTACTTAAACTAATTTATTCTTCTTTTTTCTCCTTTCGTATTTTATTTCTTAGTTTTGTTGTCTTAATATAATTTAAAGTGGTTGGAAACTTAATTGATATGTTCAAGAAACTCAGTAGTTATATTCAAGAAGAAAATTCAAGGCATGCAGAAGAAGTGAAAGAAGTAAAACGTAAGATTGTTGCAACAAAGGTAAAGTAATAGAAACCAAAATGTTATGCTCTTTGTATATGGATTATAGTTGTTGTTAAATATGTTCATAATAATTGTATGTGCCTGTTATAGAGAAAGTGTTTTAAGCAGAAGTTGCAAAATGAGGAAGTCAAAGTTATTCCTTCAACTATGTCTCCTTTTTCGATGGAGAAGCATGATGCACTTCGTACAAAGATAAGAAGTGAGGTTGATGAAGCACACATTCAAATGATCAGGAAACAATTCAAAAATGTATGTCAGGATAAATCAATTGTAATTTAAGTGTCATCTCTTAAAGTTCTCCACTCTCACTAGGTCAATATTTTGGTTTGGTATAAAAATCCATAATTCAAATCATCATACTCCTTCATTGGAAAAAGATACACAATTGAATGAACAACTTTTCCCTTATCGTTATGCATCTTTTGCTCAAGACACTTTACTTGTAATAGCATAAACAAATAATTATAGTGAACACAATGTAAATGTAAGTATAGTCTACAAACCAAGAACATAATACCTTGATTTCTATTGCCTTTTCCTTTATTGTAGCAACCTTAAGTTTTGCTTCTTTCACTTTTTTTTCATGCCTTGAATTTTTCTCCCAAATATAACTATTCAATTTCTAACAACTTTAATTGATATTAATCCAACAAAAATAGGAAAAGAAGTAAGAGAAAAAAGAAGGATAAAGTTACGAGGATAATAAAGAAAAATAATAATACACGAAAAAAGATTATTTTCTAACTAGACTTGAAATACTTGCACAATGTTCAAAGCTTCATCACTAAGAACAATCATAAGTTCAAACTTATGATATCCAACTTATAATATCCATTGAAGGCTTCTTGAAGCCAATCCAAAGAAAAATCATTTAGTACATTATAAGATTTCATAGTTATATCCTCCAGATGTTTCAACCATGAATTACTTTCATTCCTAGTTGGTGTAAGTCACGATCTTTACCTACTACAAATTGAAATAATTGATCGTTGGAACATCCAGGAATTTAATTATTGAATCCTATCATATGTTAAATGATTTTCCTTTCGATTGACTCTAAGAAGGCACAGATGAATATTATAAGTTGGAATGGTCTAAAAGTTTAAACTAATGACTTTTCTTTGTGACGAAGCTTTGAACACTAAGTAAGTATTTCAAGTCTAGTTAGAAAATATTCTACTTTTTTGCATTCTTATTTTTTCTTTATTACCTCACCACTTTATGCTTCTCTTATTCTCTTGCTTTTTTTTGCTCTTTCTTCTCGTGTTAACATCATTTAAAGTGGTAGAAAACTTGTTTAATTTGTTTAGGAAACTGAGGAATTATATTCAAGAGGAAAATTCAAGTCCTTCAAAAAGAAGTGAAGGAAGCTAAACTAAAAGTTTCTACAGCCAAGGAAAGGGCAATACCACCAATTACCATGCCTCCATAACCACCAAAAACCATACCCTCAACAAAGGCACAACGCTGCCATGCGCCTCTTTGTACTATGCCACCATGCTTCCATTGCACCCCGCAAGCCAACACCACCAAACACCCCCCATTGCACCTCTGCTAGCCAAAGGCCACCATGCTCCCGCCATGCACCTTCCAGTTTGCACCTTCTCGCAAGCCATGCCTCACCCATGCACCTCCGTTACACTTCAATGTTGGAAAGGGAATATGTGGTCATGTTGCTTATAATGGATGTGCTCTCCAATGTTTATTGGCTGGCAAAGTTGAAGAAGCTATTAGATCACGGTCGACGTTGTGATGAGAGGACAAACATGATTTCACATATTGATAATAATCACTATACGTGTAAAGCTACGAATTTTCATGACCAGGTGATGAAGATTTTCAATCTTGGCTCTAATCTCTTGCGTCGTTTAGATAAACCGACTGCAAAAGAGTCATTGCGTCAAGTTGAATTGACCCTCTCTAAGCTTAAATTTAGAACTAATCCTGACGATATCTGGAAGGAGGATCACAGTCATATAACTCATTCTGCTATTTGTTATTACCATTTTGGATATTTCGTCAAACAAAACCAAGTGGACGCAAGACGTCTTTTTTATGAAATTCCGCCAAGGATGTGGTTTGGTTGAATGCCATAATTGTTAGTTATGTTCAAGGTGGTTGCTTTAAAGCAGCCTTGGCTTGCTTTAGTCTCATGCAGGAGGCTAACGTGTCGCTAGTAAAAGTACAATGGACAGTGTTCTTTCTACTTGTGGCCATTTGGGATCGTTGGAGTTGGGAAAATTGATTGGTTTTTGGATTAGAGATCCTGGGCTTGGTTCTAATATTCAGCTTGTTAATGCGCTCGTTGATATGTATTGTAAGTGTGGTGAAATTGATATGGCTCATGAGTTGTTTGATGGGATAAAGGAAAAGGATTTGATTTCATGGAATACTATGATTGGTGTGTATTCTTACTTGAGTTTGTACGCGGAAGCCCATATCACCGTCACCCAAAGCCTAAACATTAAACCTGGCACCATTACCCAAAGCCCAGGCTTTAAAACTGGCACCGTCACCCAAAGCCCATGTTTTAAACCTGGCATCGTCACCCAAAGCCTAGGCTAATCTGGCACTGTCACCCAAAGTCCAGGCGTTAAACCTGACACCTTCACCCAAAGCCCAGGCGTTAAACCTGACACCGTCACCCAAAGCCCAGGCGTTAAACCTGGCACCGTCACCCAAAGCTTAGGCGTTAAACCTGGCACCGTCACCCAAAGCCCAGGCATTAAACCTGGCACCGTCACCCAAAGTCTAGGCTTTAAACCTGGCACTATCACCCAAAGTCTAGGCTTTAAACCTGACACTATCACCTAAAGCCTAGAGTTTAATCGTTGGCGGAATTTCATCAAAAAGGTGTCTTGTGCCCACTTGGTTTTGTTTGACGAAATATCCAAGATGGTAATAGCAAATAGCAGAAGAGCTATATGACTATGATCCTCCTTCCAGATATTTTCAGGATTAGTTCTAAATTTGAGCTTAGAGAGGGTCAATTCAACTTGACGCAACAACTCCTTTACAACCAATTTCTCCAAACAACGCAAGAGACAAGAGCCAAGATTGAAAATCTTCATAACTTGGTCATGCAAATTCGTCGCTTTACACATTTGGAGAATATTATCAACATGCGAAATCATGTCACTCCTCCCATCACAGCGTCGACAGTGCATCTAACATAATAACTTCTTTAACTTTGCCAGCCAATAAACATTGGAGAGCACATAAAATATGAGCAAGATGGCCACAGATTACCTTTCCAGCAATTGGGTGTAACAAAGATGCATGGGTGAGGCATGGCTTGTGAGGAGGTGCAGGGCAGGAGCATGGTGGCCTTTGGCTTGCAGAGGTGCAGTGGGGGCTGTTTGGTGACGTTGGCTTGCAGGGTGCAATGGAACCATGGTGGCATAGTACAAAGACGTGCATGGCGTTGTGCCTTTGTTGATGGTATGGTTTTTGGTGGTTGTGGAGGCATGGTAAGTGGTGGTATTTGGACGCGACGGTCGTAGCTATCGCAGCCACTGACTTTGGTGTCCCGGTCTTTGTGGGGTGTTGGGGAAGAGCTAGGTGGAGACTATTGTTGGTTGGTTGTAGGTGGCAGAAGCATGGTGCATGGCAAGGAATGGCTTGCATGGTTCTTGATGGCGAGTCAGGCGGGAAAGAGACGTAGTCGAGGGTTGAAAGTAACCATGGTGCAGATAATGAGTCATTTGTATTTGTAGTAAACATGTATTCTAGGGTTTGGTTTGGTTTTGGTGCATAGTGGAAGGTGTGACCATGTACGTGCATGGTGGTGTAGGGAAGCACGTGACCATGTTGGTTGATGGTGAGGAACATATTGATGATGGTTGGTGGTGTTGAGGGAGATGCATGGGGTGTGTGGTGGTGGCGGCAAACATGAGGTGGAGGTGAACAGTGGGATGTGTGTTTGGAGTGCATTGTGTCATGGGGTAGTGGCAAATGAAGAGGCTCATGGGAGAGGCATGGTGGAAGTGCTGGCTTTCATGGTGGCATGATGCAGGCTGAGTGGAAGCATCGTGGAGGTTAAGGGTGTTGTGGAGGTGCGTGGTAAAGGTTGGTGTTGTCAGGGTTTGTGGAAATTTAACGTGTGGCACCATGAAGAGTGTTGTGGGGACATCTAGTGGAAGTGCAAGTTGGGATGTGAGTTGAGGGTATAGTGGAGGCGCATGGGGGTATATGGTGGAGCATGGTGAGAAGAACATGGAAGTGTGGTGCAATGGAGATTATGGTTAACGCATGGTGGTGCAGGGTAGGATGTAGCTTGAGGGGTGTAGTGGAGGATGTGAGACGCACTTAAAGGTGAGTGGTGTTTGGGAGGTGCAAAGCACATGGTGGTGAGGTTTGGTGGTGTGATGGTTGGGAGAGAATTGGTGGGTAGTGTGGGTCTTGAACTTGAGGTCGAGGTGAATGGTGGAAGGTTGGAGCATCATCTTTGATAGGTTGTAGTGGAGAGGTGGTGTTTGGGTGTGGCAGGAGGGAGTTAATTTGGTATTGGTGGGTTAGGATATTTAGGGTGCATGGTAGCGTGAGACGAGCATGAGGTGATGATTATGAGATGCAGAGATTATTGGTGCCATGGCAGTGACGAATTCCTGGTAGATGAAACGGTGGTGCTCTATGGTAGCGGCAGCTTACAGGAAGATAGGAGTGTGGATGAGTGGGAGCAGCCGTTTCACAACGGCTCTTCTTTGTATTTCTTTTATTTTAAAAAAGGATAGTTCAGAATAGTTTTGAAAATTGACTCGTTTTTTTTATTACTATTTTAAAGATTAACTGAATGTGCACATAAACGTGGGAGGAAGCAGTTTGAATAACGGTCTCGATTTCTTATTATTTATTTTTTTCTTTATTTATTATTCTATTTTTATTTTTTATGTTATTTATTTATTTTATTTTATTTTCTTTTCTTTATTATTTAATTATTATTTTTAATTATGTTATTATTTTTCATATTTTGTAAAAAAGGATAAATTTAAAACCTCTTTTTATTTTATTTCTTTTTTTTAGAAAAAAAACCTAAACTAACAAAGTATATTTTGATTATTATATTTTCTTCATTTTTTTATTATTTTTATTATTATTTTTTATGTAGATATATTTTTTTTATATTTATCCGGACGAAATCTGGTGTTGATAGGTATAACTAAAAAAAAGCATATCATGATTAATCTATTATGAATTATTGGTCATTCATGTTATCTTGATTGAAGTTCTTCACTTTCGTATTCTTAGGTCAAAATATTTTGGTGTGGTACAAAAATACATGGTTCAAAGTTATCTAATTTCCAAAGTAGTAATCATTAGCAAAAGATCTTGAAAGTAGAATGAAATGTTGGTTTTGTTTTATTATCACACTAGCATGAAAAAGAACGAGTATCAACACTTATTTCAAAAGCATTAATCTTACATGATATAAAACAACAATATCTACTCAATCTTTAGGCAAGATAAAATGCATAATTTATATGATTAACCACAACATACCTTTTGGGATTATACCCTCGAACTTAACCATCCCTTTGTGCACTTCTTCAAATTCACTTCTATCTTTGTAAGAAGAAATCTCCTCCATTGGAAAGGGAGACACAGTTGAATGAACAACTTTTCTCTTCTCGTTATGCACATTCTCTTCAAGACACTTTAATTGTAGATAACATGTACAAATAATTATTGTGATCACAATGTAAATGCAAGGATAATCTGAACACCAAGAGCATACTACCTCAGTTTTTATTACATTTTCCTTCGCTATGGCAACCTGAAGTTTTGCTTCTTTCAAGGACATATTGGAGGAGCACAATGCTCTTTTTTACAAAGATGCGAAGAGAGTTTGACGAGACACACATTGAAATTCTTGAGCTAAAGGGCACAATTCTAAAATGTATGTCATGATTAATCGATTATGAATTATGTGTCATCGTGTTATCTTGTCTAAAGTTCTCCACTTTCATTAGGATTAGCACAAGATCTTGAAATCAAAATAAAATGTTGATTTTCTTTTATGATCACACAAGGATGAAAAGGAATCAATATAAACCCTTAAAATTGCGAAAGCATTAATATTACAAGATATAAAGCAACAATATCTACCCAATCTTTAGACAGGATAAGAGGAATGTTGCATATATCATTTAACCATAACATACCTTTTGGAATTATGCCCTCAAACTTGAGCATCCCTATGTTTTCTTCATCAAATTCACTTCTTATATTTGTAAGAAGAGCATCATACTCCTCCACTAGAAAAGTAGACATACTAAAAGGAAACTTTGCCCTTCTCATTATGCACCTGCTACTCAGGACACTTTAATTGGACATAACATGCACAAATAATGATTGTGTACACAATGTAAATGCAAGGATAATCCACAAACCAAGAGCATAATACCCTGGTTCCTATTACCTTTGACTTCACTATAGGAACCTTAAGTGTTGCTTCTTTCACTTCTTTTGCATTCTTGAATATAACGCCTCAGTTTCCTAATTATATTAAGGAAGTTTCCAACTACTTTAATTGACATTAAGACAAATAAAATAGGAAAAAAAAGAAGAAAAGAAGGATACGTGGTGAGGATGACAAAGAAAAAGAAGAATACACAAAAAAAAAAGAGAATATTTTCTAACTAGACTTAAAATACTTACTCAATGTTCAACACTTCGTCAAAATCCAACTTATAATATCCATGGATGTCTTCTTGAAACCAATCCAAAGGAAAATCATTTAGTACATGATAAGATTCCATAATTAACTCTTCCAAATATTTCAATCATGAATTACTTCCATTCCTTGTTGATTTAGGTCTCCATACTTATCCATTAAGAATGGAAGTAATATATGGTTAAAACATTTGAAGGATTTAATTATTGAATCCTATTATATACTAAATGATTTTCTTTTAGATTGACTTTAAGAAGGCATCGATGGATATTATAAGTTCAATTTATCTAAAAAGTTTAAACTAATGATTTTTCTTTGTGACAAAACTTTAAACACTGAGTAAATATTTCAAGTATATTTAGAATTATTACTCTTTTATGTATTTTTCTTTTTTCTTTATTACCCTCACCATTGTATGCCTTTTTTTTTCTTGTTTTTTTTTTCCAATTTTTCTTGTCTTAACATTATTTGAAGTGGTCAAAAATTTGCTTAATTTGTCGAGGAAACTGAGGTGTTATATTCATGAGGAAAATTCAAGGCATCCAAAAAAAAGCTAAAGTGAAGGTTGCTAGAACAAAGGAAAAGGGAATAGAAACCAAGGGATTATGCCTTTTTTTGTTTGGATTATCCTTGTTATTACACTGTGTTCACAATAATTCTTGGTGCATGTTATCTATAGGTAAAATGTCTTTAGCAGAAGGTGCGTAATGGGAAGGTGCGTGCGTAATGAGAAGGGCAATGTTGTTTCTTCGTGTCTCCTTTACCAATTGAGGAGCATGATGCTCTTTTACAAAGATAAGTGAGGTTGATGAAGCACACCTTGAGATGCTCGTGCTAAAGAACACAATTCAAAAACATATGTCATGATTAATCTATTATGAATCATGCATCATTCGTGGTATCTTGTCTAAATTTCTCCACTTTCTTTTTCTTAGGTCAAAATATTTTGGCGTGTCACAAAATTCCATGATTGAAAGTTATCTAAGTTGTAAACAATAAATCATTAGCACAAGATCTTGAAAGCAAAGTGAAATGTTGGTTTGGTTTATTATCACATTAGGATGAAAAAGAACCATATTATGCCAAACATTATGTTGGTACATAGGTTTAGTCTTAGGTTTTACAATACTTTTATTTCTGGATTATATATTGCTCAATGATTTTACCATTTGATATCTTGTTTCTTTTCTTACACAACAACATTTACTTACACAACATCCTCGAAGATCTTTAATTTCTAGCCAGGTCATGGTTTGATAAAGAAGTTAATGTTCTTAATGTGGTCAAAACAGAAAGTAGAGTATGTGTAGCTAATTTTTTTTGTTTTTGTAAATAAGTTTGTGCTCTTAACACAACCAAAATAGAAAGTTTGGGTACATGTTGTTGCTTTATATCTTGTATGCTTTAATGTTTCTATAATTGTAAGGATTGACATTTGTTCTTCTACGTTAAAGAGGAAAGTGTTTCTGATTCTATGAGAACCAAGCATGAGTTTTTGGACGTAATACTAAAGCATTTTGGAAGTTTGTTGAAACGTTACAATGATGAATCTATTGTTCTGTTTTAAGGTAATTCCGAAATTTTATTCGCATAATTTTTATGAATGATGATATAAATATGACCCGGGCTTTACCTTGAAGCTTAAAAAGGTTTTGTCAAAAGGATCTAATGAACACCTTGTCCTTTTCAAAAACAATGGAATGCGAAAACCATGCAACTTATCTACGGTAGCTACAAACACTTTAGCAATGTCCATAACAAAAAAGGAAGTACACAACGATGCTGGCAAAATAAGTATACTTCAAGAGGTGATCGATAGCCATAAAGATGACAGTATAACCATGAGACGAAGGATCCAAGCACACAGACCATAATAATGTCATCCTACTCCTTGTTAGATGAAATGGAAAGTTTTTCCACCAATTATTATTCTATGTTTTAGATTTTTTATCTATAATTTTTCATTTTGCATTTTGGAGTGTGGTGATTTGAGAAGAGAGTGAAATCCAAATTGGGCTTATGAACGAATGTGGGAATTGTGTGAAGTTAAGAAATTTAGTTGATGGTACAATGACGATGTATTTACTCTTGATCAATTTGTGTTTGTCTTTTTTTTTTTTTTTTTTTTTTTTTGATTTTATCGTCCAAATGCACCATAACATCAAGAAACATAGGCACAAACTAAAAAAGAAAGAGTAAACACAAACACATCATCATCACTAATACCATTAACCAAAATTTTTACTTTGAAATAATTCCAAATTTTATTATATAAATCCATTTTGAGAATTACCTTGTGAATTACCTTAAAACTGAACACACTAACCCGTACCAAGAGCTCCTAATCAATGATCAGACTACACTATTAGGACAATAGACCAACAGAGACTCATTCTGATGTCTCAGAGGACACATACAAAATACCCCTACCAAGAACAAAACTGACCTAAAACTGACTCTAAGGAAGATGATGCCACGAAACTAATGGTGATCTCCAATTGTCAGTCTGATAAGGAAGGGATGCAGAGTTTTAGAGGGAAGACAAATGAAAGGGGAAAATCACTTCTGAGAGATGATGGTTTTTATAAAACTGAAACCTGAATACTGATTTTCCAAATTATATAAACTTTTCTCTTTTTTTTAAAAAAAAAAAAGATTTAGGTACCATCTTATTTATATCTAAAGCTAAATTATAGTTTCTAATACGTTTAAATTCTATAGCTATTTTTTAGGATATTACATTCTCCCCATCAATAAAATTTTTTATCCTCGAAAATTGACATATTAGGAAAAGGATAAGAATAAGTTTCCTTTCAACTCTCACCTTATTTCCAAAAAGATACTACCCCACTTTTACATTGGGATATCTACCTAAACTTTTATCTTATTTTAAACATGACATACCTAACAACCCTTTTATCATCTAGAAATCACATATAAAAATCATGATGTATGAAAATATATTTCATTTTTTTATAACTTTATAATTTTTATTCACATCTATATATATATCATCACATTACTTCAGGTTTTCTTTTGTCTTATTCCTAGCTTGAAATATTTTAGAAGCATCACTTGTCTATTATATTTCAACTCTTTAAATAATACAAAACATTTGGTAATCATATTACCAACATTATGCTATTCAAATTCATAAACATAAAATGTTTCAATCATAATATAACAAATTCAAAAAATATTCAAATGTAATACTGAGATTATTAATATAAAATTATATATAAAAAAATGATAATTAATAATCATGCTAGTATACTTCTTTCATGATCATTCAAACACTTCAATTGTAAAAAAAAATATATATCTTTCAACCAATCACGGTACAAATTATTTTATACTAAAATACTCAATATACTTGAATCTATTAAAGTATAATATGAAACATACCAAGTTCAACGACATAAACATGACAACACAAACATGTATTTACCATGATCACTTTAGCTTAACTTAGAAGCAATAGTTCATAGAGAGGGTTTACAACTACCAATCTTGGAAAGTAAACCATAACAATTGTCCCCAAAAACATAATAGAATCACAACTCATAATAAATTACTTATATTTTTGAAGTTTTCTTGTACATTTTACATAATTCATACTAAATGCATATAAATTTTCAAAATACTCAATTCTTGACATATTTATAATTAATAATAAGTTATAGGTCTTATCTCTTAAGCAATCATACAAGTAAATTAGTAAAAAAAAAAAAATATCATGGCTAACTATTAAAAATGTAGAAAAAGAGTGAATGATTTGGGTCAGTAGAGATGACAAAAAAAGCATACCTAAGATTCAGACCAACGAGAAAGCTCAGCACAAAACATAGATAGATGGAATAAATAAAAGAAGAAAGTGAAAAACGTACCAGTAAATTGATAAAACGTAGGACCAAACCATCAAGTCACTTGTATCTTGAGTGCGTAGAGGGGGGTGATGAGGAGCTGTGGGGGATAGCGAAAAAAGTGGGGGTACAACATAAAGGGGATGACAAAAGAGCCATCCGGAGGTTCAAGGAGTTGGAAGATAGAGACAGTAAGTTGATTAGGCAAGCATGCTGTGATAGGGAAGATGACTTGTTATGAATTTAATTAGCTTAAATATCAGAGGTTTGGGAGGGGATGTGAAGTGGAACTATTTGAAAAGTCTGATTATTAAGGAAAAACCGGGTATTGTTTGTATCCAGGAGACTAAGTTAATTAGTTTATGTTCTCAGAAATGTTTTTCACTTTGGGGGTCTAATGATATTGGATGGATTCATAGAGGGATAAACAAAGAAGGAGGAGGCATTTTAACTATGTGGAACAATCAAGAGTTTAAGTGCATAAGATCTGTGGAAGGTAAGGGATTTATAGTATCAGAGGGTGAGTATTTATATGGGGGGAGTGACCAATTTATTCCTGTGGTGATCATTAATGTGTACTCACCTTGCTCCAACAGTGAGAAACATACATTGTGGGGCAATATAGAAAGGATTGTGGGTAGTTTCCAGAATATGGCTTGGTGTGTGCTTGGTGATTTCAATGCGGTTCGGGACCCTAGTGAAAGGAAGGGTATGGGTGCTGAAAGAGTGAATAGGGTAGAAATTGAGGGTTTTAATGCTTTCATAGATAGATGCCAATTGTACGACATTCCAATAGTTGGGAGAGTGTACACGTGCTACAGACCTAACGGTACTTCTAGAAGTAGACTTGATAGAATCTTAGTGCCTGATACTTGGTTGTTGAGGTGGCTGGGGTCTATACAGTATGTTCATAGTAGAATAGTGTCAGATCATTGTGCTTTGGTGATTAGGAATAGTGTGGTAGATTGGGGCCCTAAACCGTTTAGAACTTTTGATGTGTGGCAGCAGGAAGTTGGTTTCAAGGAGGTAGTGAAACACTCTTGGTCTCAGGATGTTGGTAATGGTAATAGTCTAGAATTGGTAAAGTTGAAATTGAAAGGGGTTAAGCAGGAGGTTAAAAGTTGGTATGTTGAGGTGTTTAATTGTGGAAATTTGAAGAAACAACAAGTTATAGATGAGATTGAAGCCCTGGATAAAGGTGACGATGAGAGAATTCTTCAAGAAGATATGAGGATCAGAAGAATTCAACTTTTAGGGGACCTTAGAAGCTTGTCTGAAAAAGAAAATGCTATGCTTAGACAGAAATCTAGGGTTCAATGGCTATAGAAAGGAGACCTAAACTCAAAATTTTTTCATTCTAAGCTGAGATGGAGAAGGCTAAAGAATGACATTAAAGGTTTTGCTCTAGATGGAGAGTGGTGTGAGGATCCTGACCGGGTCAAAAATGTTGTGAGGGAGCACTTTGAAATTAGGTTTGCTACCCAACCTAAATTAGGTCTGAACTTGGATGGTGTACAGTTTACATGTCTTTCTAATGAGGATAACGAGATGTTATGTTGTAAATTCAGTGACAACGAAATCTTTGAAGCAGTCACTCATTGTGAGAGTTCTAAAAGCCCGGGGCCAGATGGTTTCAATTTTCATTTCATCAAGAAAAATTGGGAAATCATTGGCACTGACATGATTATGGTTGTCCACAGCTTTTATGAGGGAGGTTTATTCCGAGAGGGTGTAACGCTTCATTTGTTACCTTTATACCTAAGAGGAAGAATCCATCTACTTTGAATGATTACAGACCCATTTCACTGGTTGGGTGTATGTATAAGGTGATAGCTAAGATTCTAGCAAATAGACTTAAAGGGGTCTTATCGAAAGTGATTGATAAACATCAAGCCGTATTCCTTAGTGGTAGGGGGTTGTTGGAGAGTGTCCTAATTGCCAATGAAATGGTGGATTTTCTAAGGAAAAATAAGCTCAAGGGAGTTATAGTGAAAGTGGATTTCGAAAAGGCTTATGACTCAATGGATTGGGATTTTTTGATGTATATGATGAATAGACTAGGCTTTCGTCCCAAATGGATTAATTGGATCAAAGCTTGGCATAGTTCCGCTACTATTTTAGTTTTAGTCAATGGTAGCCCGACTAAGGGGTTCAAACCTAGAAGGGGACTTAGACAAAGTGATCCATTAGCGCCCTTTTTGTTCATCATAGTTGCTAAAGGTTTGGCAGGTTTGGTTAGGGAAGCTTCTAGGATTGGAATCCTAGAAGGGGTTAAGGTGAGAAATAAGAGTGTGGAAGTTAATTTGTTGCAGTTTGCGAACGACATGTTTTTTTGTCAACCTCAAATCTAGTGTCTTGACAATTAAAGCTATTCTCCGAAGTTTTGAGGTTTTTCTGGTTTGAAAGTTAATTTCTATAAGAGTCATGTTAGCAATATAGGGTTAAGTGTGGAGGATTCAGCGGTTTTTACTAAGTGCTTAAATAGTAGACAGATGGATGTACCTTTTAAGTACTTAGGAATGACCATAGGAGGAAACCCTAAGAGGGTGGCATTTTGGAAGCCCATAATTGATAAGATTAAGGCCAAGTTATCAAATTGGAAAGGGAAGATTCTCTCTATGGCTGGCAAGATTTGTCTCATTAAATCTGTCATCATTGCTTTATTGTTATTCTATTTATCTTTCTTTAAAGCCTCGAGTAAGGTTTGCAGTTTAATTAAGAAGATTCAAACTAAGTTTCTTTGGGGTTGGGGGTATGAGGAGCGAAAGATTGCATGGTTGGTGTGGGACAAGGTGTGTTCCCCAATTGAGATGGGGGGTTTGGGCATTAGAGAGATTGGTAGATTCAATGTAGCCTTTCTAACTAAGTGGAAATGGAGAACTGGAGTGGATGATGGTGGAGTGTGGAGAGACATATTAGAGTCGACATATGGATCTTGGAGGGACATGAGGGTGACTATGGAAGATAAAAAGAGTTATTTCTGGTGGCGAGACTTGTCTAAAATTTGTCATGATGGAAATGAAACAAATTGGTTTGACAATAGGATCAGGTGGAAATTGGGCAATGGGAAACGTATAAGGTTGTGGGAGGATAAATGGATAGGGGAATTACCGCTTATTCAAGAATTCCCTAGATTAAAGCTATTATCCCTTAACGCGGACAGTGTTGTATGTGAGGTGGTCGAAAGGGTGAATAACGGTAATGAGGAAGTAATAAAGTGGAATCTTTGTTAGAGGACAGAGTTGGTTGTGTGGGAGAAGGAGTTAGAGGCACAATTATCTTTGTTGATATCTAATGCCCACTAGAGGAAAGAAATGGATGACAAATGGTTATGGGAGGATGGTGACCTGAATTGTTATACAGTTCGGTCGGGCTATAATTCTTTAAAGGATCATGATCATTCTTTAGGTAGACCTTGGTTTAAACAAATCTGGAACACTAAAGCAGTTGGTCCTGCACAAGTTTGTGCGTGGAGGGTGTTACTTGGTAAGCTTCCTACTAGAGTCAACCTGGTGAGGAGACAGGTGATGATGTTAAGTACAGTATGTCCGCTTTGTAACAATAAAGATGAAACAGTACAACACGTCTTCTTTGAGTGTATAGTTGCACAAAAGGTGTGGGATAATTGTGACAGATGGATAGGTATACACTCAGTTAGGCATAATAAGGCTGGAAGTCACTTAATGAATTTTTATTTGATTTGGTTCAATAAGAAAGTTAACACTGTGTGGAAAGGGATGTGGCTAGCAATAGTGTGGGAGATTTGGAGACATAGGAATAACGTAGTGTTTAATGCGGGAGGTTGTTGATGATTCTGAAATTTTGTTAGGGCTCAGCTTAAAGCATGGGCTTGGGCTAAATTTAGATCTAAGACGATAAATTGTTCTTTTTTGGACTGGTGCTTGTGTCCTAGGCAATGTCTAGAAAATACTTAGATGACCACCTGTGTATAGGAGAAGGGTCCAGGGGTACTATTATCTGCTGCTTTGTAGGGAACCGATTCAGAGAGTGAGGTTGGAGGGCAAGCTAGGTGTTGGTTTCCGTTTTACGTTTGTTGTGTTTTTTGCGGGGAAACATATTGTTGGCGAAGAGCTGGTGCTGATTGCGGTCAGACCACTAGGGTAGTAACAAGTTCTCAAGATTTTTGTGCCATAGACTACGAAAGACAGTGCAGATTTGAGAAAGTCATCTTACAATTTGTTTGGGTCTGTGCTAAAGTCTTTATGTCTGATGGGATCATAGTGGATTGGGTCTGGGTGTGTTCATATGTCTTTTTTGTTAAACATGGGGAGCTTAGTGCTAAAGGTATTGCCACTGGGTAAGGTCCTACTTTGTTGGATTTTATAGTTGGTGTTGGTTTTCCTGCTTGTACCCAGTTGTAAGTTGTAAGTGTTGTTTTGGATGTTGTGGTTTTGGCTACCGTGATGTAGATTTCTTTGGATTCGGTTTCGTTTATTTTTCCTTGTAATAGGGTTGGAGCACCCCTTAAGTGCTCCCATTAATTTATTCTTCGCTATTCAAGAAAAAAATTGCTAAAACGTAGATTCATGAGGATACAAGAACATTTCTAGACAATTTATGAGAGAAAACTTAGAAAGGAAAATTTAAAAATAGTGGAAATTTGATATTCTTATCCTATCACTCTAATACTAACCAAATAGAGAGCAATGATCACATTTTCTAATCTAAATAAGCACTCATATACAATTATATATACTACTATAGCATGTGGGGCTTCTAACTAGCTAAACTCCAAACATATATTTATATCTTCTAAAACAGAGAGTAACTGAGGAAATATAATAACATTACAATTTTTAATGATTCATAAATACAAATATCAGTAAAGTCTCATCTTCAATTCAAATAGAGTTAATTACCTTTACAAAGTATGATAATGAACATTGAACAAAATATTAATCCTGAAACACTACATATTAGAAACTCCCTTAGTATAAAGTATTTATTAGCATAATATGAAAACCTATAGTGGAAAAAAATTGATTCAATTAATAGTAAGTTTCAATATTATTTTTGTAGAAATGATGAAAAATTTATCAATTCACCCTACTCACACTTTCCATGCTTGAGTGGTATGACATGGGGTGAAAATCACCATCACAGGAAAATTTAGTTAAAAGTTACACTCATATATCTATATTGTCATGCAAAATACATGTAAAAACATGATTCTCCTTTTCTCTTGACAAGACACATCATGTGTTAATGTTATTCTTCAGTCACGTTGATTGAATTTGAGTTACCTCATTTTGCAAGCATTGACTAGTATTAAGAAATTTCACTTCTCTTCATTGGAAAAGATATGCTTGCCAGGATTGGTTCTCGAAAAGCTCGGACCTTCTTCATTCTTGTTGTAGAGTTATGTAGAGTTATTGTACAACGTTAAGTTTATACTCCCACAAACAATGGAGTTGGTGTTGTTAAGTTTCCAACTTTAAGTTTACCTTAAATTGTATATTTTGTTTATTTTTATTTCTTTTATGAACATTACACTGAATTATAAATATCAAAATCTTAAAATCTGTCTTTTTTATTATTTTTTAATTGATTTAGAATATATATATATATTACTTAAAAGCCCGTGAGAAATATTGACCCTGTCAAGTCTTTTAGCCCTGCAATCAAGTGTAGAAAAGAAACATGCAATTGAGTAGTTGCTATTGTACTAAAATGTGACATCCAAATAGAACATTGAAAATTCAATACCAAGGTTCTTATAAAATATCACATTATGATTAAATTATAAAACATTAAGTGTCTTAAACGACTACTTAATTAATAGATAAAATAATGATTTAAGGGTGATCACTTTTCTCTCAAAACATATTGTTCATTGACAAAATATAAAGATGCAAACTGTCCACTATCATCTATAGGATCTGAAACCAGAAGAAGAATCCACTAAAGAAAATAACTCACCTTGAGAAAATATATTATCAACCTCATCCTTCTTTGCAGAACTATAGACAAACTAGCTTTCTTCCGATGAAGTAACAGTTTCATCTTGTATTTTAATATATGAATGTCACTTTCTTTTAAAAAGCTAGAGACCAAGCCATAATGGTATCATCATTAAAAAAGAAAAAATTATTCTCATGTGTGGATTTTGAGAATTACCTTAAGACAAAACAACCGTTTTTACCATTATCTTGATTCTCATTAACGAGAACCACTTTTCTCTTTAACATTAGAAGAACAAAAGTCAACCCTTGCAATAACAACATTAAATATTAGAAGACATAAATTCAAACTTTTCCTTTTGGCCTTGTTAAGAGTATTGATTTATTTACAAAACAAAATTACCTATGGGTACTCTATTTTCTGTTTCAACTAAATTAAAAAAATTATTCCTTTCGGACCAAGACCTAGTTAGATGTTTACTAAAATACGAAATTGATGAATATAAACTAAGAAATTAAACATCGTCCAGGATATTGTGTAACTAAATATTGTTCTGCAAGAGAAGAAACAAAATATAAAAAGATAAAAGCATTGAGCAGTATATAACACAAACAAAATTATTATAAAACCTAAGACTAAACCTATGTACCAGCAGATGTCTGTCATACATATTAGCTCTTTTTCATCTGTGATCATAAATCAAAACCAACATTTTATTTTGCTTTTGAGGATCTTGTGCTAATGATTACTTGTTTACAACTACAATAACTTTGAATCATGGATTTTTGTACTACATCAAAATATTTTCACCTAAGAAAATGAAAATGGAGAACTTTATAAAACATATATAGCATGGATGACGCTTAAATTATAATCGGTTTAGGATGACTTTTTGAATTGTTCCCTTTAACCTAAGCATCACACTTCATCAATCTCACTTCTTATCTTTGTAATTGCATCACACTCCTCCATCACAAAGTGAGACATAGTTAAAGGAACAACTTTGGATTTCTCATTATGTAACTTTTGCTCAAGACATCGTATCTACACATAACATCCACATAGAATTATTATGAACAAAATGGAACAACAACGATAATCCATATACAATGATAATCTTAAGTTTTGCTTCTTTCACCTCTTTTGCTTGCCTTGAATTTAACTCTTGAGTTTCCTAGATATATTGAGTAAGTTTTCAACCTTTTTAAATGATATCAAGACAACAAAAATAAGAAAACAAAAGACAAAAGATAAAAGCAAGGATAAAGTAGTGATGTGAATATTTTTATAAACACTTACCGTGTTTAATCCTAACTTTCTTAGATTGTACTTGAGAATAAATTTATTTTCTAAATAATACTTATCCAATCTAGATTAATTAGGCTTTAATTGAGATTATTGGTTAAATTTAAATTTTAAACATATTTTCTTACTTTTCTTGTTGCTACTTATTTACAAAGATTTTATAGTTTCCAAATGTAATCAAATATTTTGTAATGATATTCTTTAGATTTTGTACATAGATGATCCTTTGCAATTCTTACTTGATTTAGAATAAATCTCTTTTAAATATTTTGCAATATCTTTTTCAACAGATTCAATTATTATGAGCTGGTATCTAAAACTAAATTTGAAAATAAAATATCTAAAAGAAATTGGAAGATGGCAAATCTACAACTTTGCTGGAAAAAAAGGTATTCACAAAATTAATCTTTGACACATAAGGAAACATTTGATAATTGCATGGATAATATATGATAATTAAATTTGTGAAGAGAATTGAAGTATAATAGTCTTAAGAAAATCAAGAAAGAATTTGCAGTGAAAAGACTTAAGAGTCAACCTATTTTTATTATTAGTTTTAAACCATCTATTTTAATTTCTTGCACAACAATCCTTAAACCCCATCTTTAATTTAATATTATTACTAACTTTTCTTACTGCAGATAAGTTTCAAACATTGATTGACTCAATTTACTATTGCCGCAAGACGACATGAGGTTAACCTTATCATATCTATACTATCATCTCTTTGGTGATAGATGGTCTAACAACTGCGATCATGTAGAGAAAGTAATAAAACAAAATAACAATACACAAAAAAAAGTAAGGTCATCAATCTAGGATCAATGCCAACACTCTAGTAAGAAATTCAATAACTAATGTGCTTTCTCTATACATTTTTGTTTACATACTAGTTCTTGTAATATGACTTTAGTTTCTCCTTCCTTAAGATCAAGAACCTAATAAAAATTACACAAAGATAAATATGAAGAAATACTTGATAAACACATTATTAGTAGTTGCCACATCATTACTGTAAAACAAGAATTATGCATGTTACAATAGTACTATTATTTCTAGAGTATATAATTTAGTGTAACAAAAGGGAATATCAATTCCGATGAAAACAATCAATTAAATGACCAGTTACAAAATTATCTAAAACTTTATTTTTTAGTCGCGTGATATTTGATAGAAATAATTAGTTTCAATTTTGTAATATCACTATTGCATTAAAATAATTTGTCAATTATGTTTATTCAGTCAGTAAATTATTAAATGCATGAACGAATTGCAATTGATCAAATAAAATATTGGAAAATATTGTTAACATGAAAAATCACACTTTTCCAAACACTCTACAAAACTCTAAAAGCTGCAACGCATTCCCAAAATCTTTGAAAGGTAACTGAACCCCAAACATTTCTTTTAACTCCATTTCATGGGGTAAAAGAATTTCCTCCTCAATTATTTTGATCTCTAAAAGGTTTGGAAAGCTTGTTATTTCTCAAAGGAACAAGACACAAACATTATCACCATCATCCTCTTTACTGTAAACTTTAGTGACTTATCTGAACAATTTTCCTTCCTAAGTTCTTTCGAGAGATGTACTTAAAGAACATGAACCACAAATCTTACGGTCGTCTTATCATAAGTTGAAATAAAACATATTTGGCTCATATCATCAATATCTTATCATTAATTTGCACGATTAAATAAGAGAGGAGCTTTTTGTTTTCTCTACACCTTTCCTCTGAAAAAAGATGATTTTGTAACTGGTCTTGCTTTCATCGGAATTGATATTCCTTTTATTACACTAAATTATATACTCTAGAAATAATAGTAATATTGTAACATGCGTAATTCTTGTTTTACAGTAATGATGTGGCAATTACTAATAATGTGTTTATCATGTATTTCTTTATATTTATCTTTGTGTAATTTTTATTAGGTTCTTGATATGAAGGAAGGAGAAGCTAAAGTCATATTAGAAGAACTAGCATGTAAACAAAAATGCATGGAGAAAGCACATTAGTTATTGAATTTCTTACTAGAGTGTTGGCGTTGATCCTAGACTGATGACCTTATTTTTTCTTGTGTATTATTCTTTTGTTTTATTATTTTCTCTACTTAATCGTAGTTGTTTCACAAACAAATTAAAAGAATTCCCATGCTGGTTGCCTGATGCAGTGCTAGACCATCTATCACCAAAGAGATGATAGTATAGATATGATAAGGTTAACCCTGTTAGGTATTCAAGTGTGAGTCTAAGATTACTCATGACCCCTCACTTGTACCGCTGTTCACATACTTATATGGGACACGCTTGCCTGAAACCTCGGTCAGGAAGACTTTCGATACAGGGTCAAACTGTACTCGGGTTTGAGAATGCTTCCGCTCGAGGGGGAGTGTATCAATGTGGAGGAGAGACTCTCACTTGAAGGGGAGATTGTTAGGTATTCAAGTGTGAGTCTAAGTCCCACATTGGATAGGAGGAGTAACATATAAGAAAGAAGACCCGCAAACCTACTGCCTTAAGGTTTTGGGTTGAAGGTGGTGTCATTCCCTTATATGTGGTTTGGTTCAGTTCTCATCCTTGTGAGATCTCCAAAACCCCTCAAATTACCCAGCAAACCTAATGTCGTCTTGCAACGAATCTAATAGAAAATTGAGTCAATCAATGTTTAAAACTTATATGTAGTAAGAAAAGTTAGTAATAATAGTAAATTAAAGATGGGGTTTAAGGATTGTTATGCAAGAAATTAAAATAGATGGTTTAAAAATAATAATAAAAATAGGTTGACTCTTAAGTTCTTTCACTGCAAATTCTTTCTTGATTTTCTTAAGACTATTATACTTAAATTCTCTTCACAAATTTAATTATCAGATATTATCTATGCAATTATCAAATGTTTCTTTATGTGCTAGAATTAATTTTGTGAATATCTTCTTTCCAGTAAAGTTGTAGATTTCTCATCTTCCAATTTCTTTTAAATATTTTGTTTTCAAATTTAGTTTTAGATACCAGTTCATAATAACTGAATATGTGAAAAAAGATATTGCAAAATATTTGAAAGAGATTTGCTCTAAATCAAGTAAGAATGACAGAGGATCATGTATGTACAAAATTTAAAGAATATCATTGCAAAATATTTGATTACATTTGGAACCTATAGAATCTTTGTAAATAAGTAGCAACAATAAAAGTAAGAGAATATGTTTAAAATTCAAATTTATGTTCTTTGTATATGGATTATCACTACTATTACATTGTGTTCATAATAATTCTATGTGTATGTTATGTACAATAATGTACAAATAAAGTGTCTTGAGGAGAAATTGCAGAATGAGAAAGTCGTTGTTCCTTCAATTGAGTTTCCTTTCTGGTGGAGGAGCATAATGCACTTCTTACAAAGATAAGAAGTGAGGTTGACGAAACACACACCGAGATGCTTAGGTTAAAGGGAACAATTCCAAAAGGTATGTCACGATAGATCAATAATAACTTAAGCGTCATTCATGTTATCTTTTATAAAGTTTTTAACTCTCATCTTCTTAGGTTCCAGATATTTTGGTGTGGTAGAAAAATTCATGATTCAAATTTATCCAAGTTGTAAACAAGAAATTATTAGCACAAGATATTGAAAACAAAATAAAATGTGGATTTTGTTTTATGATCACACGATGAAAAAAAGCTAATATGTATGGCAAACATTTGTTGGTATATAGGTTTAGTCTTAGGTTTTACAATAAGTTTGTCTGCGTTATATACTACTCAATGTTTTTATCATTTTATATCATATTTCTTTTCTTGCACAATAATATTAGCTTACACAACATCCTAAACAGATGTTTAATTTCTTGGTTTAAATCCATTAATTAAAAATCTATCTGGGTCTTGGTCTGAAAGAAATAAATATTCTTAATCTGGTCAAAACACAAAATAGAGTATGTGTAGGTAATGTTGTTTTGTAAGAAAATTAATGCTCTTAACAAGACCAAAATGGAAAGTTTAGATTTATATTGTGTAAGCTATAGCTATCGTAAGGGTTGACATTTGTTCTTCTAATGTTAAAAGAAAAAAGTGGTTCTCATGTTATGAGAATCAAGCCCGAGTTTATAAACGATAATGGTCAAACTTTTTGGAAGTTGAAAAGTTACTAGAATGAATATGTTGTTCTATCTCAATGTAATTTTCAAATTCCACACGCCTAATTTATTTTGAATCATGTTATCATTATGGCTTGGGCTCTACCAAGTTTTTTTTAACAAAAAACAACATGTAGATGTCGAAATACATGATGAGATTGTTACTTCATCCGAAGAAAGTTGGTTTGTTTATAGTCCTAAAAAAAAGACTGAGGTTGATAAATATATTTCCTCAAGGTGAGTTCCTTTTCTAAACCTTAGTGGATTATTTTTATGGTTTCAAATTCTATACAAAAAATTTTCCAATATCATGTACAGAATTTGAAACTATAAAAATAATCCACTAAGATTTAAGAAAAGAACTCACCTTGAAAAAATATATTTATCAACCTCGTTTTTTTTTTTTATGACTATAAACAAACTAACTTTCTTTAGGTGAAGTAACAATCTCATCATGTATTTTAATATCTACATGTTGTTTTCTTTAAAAAAAAAAATTGCTAGAGCCCAAGCCATAATATAATATCATTCAAAATAAATTAGGCGTGTGGAATTTAAAAATTACCTTGAGACAGAACAACAGGTTCATCCTTATAGCTTTCCAACTTTCAAAACGTTTGACCATTATCGTCTACAAACTCAAGTTTGATTTTAATATAACATGAGAATCACTTTTTTCTTTAATATTAGAAAAACAAATGTCAACCCTTACAATAGTAACACCAAAGCTTACACAATATAAATCTAAACCTTCTATTTTGGCCTTGTTAAGAGCATTCATTTACTTACAAAACAAAATTACATACACATACTCTATTATATGTTTTGATCAAATTAAGAATATTTATTTCTTTCAAACCAAGACCCAGATAGATTTTTAATTAATGGATTTAAACTAAGAAATTAAACATCTGTATAGCATATTGTGTAAGTAAACATTATTATGCAAGAAAAGAAATATGATATAAAATGATAAAAGCATTAAGTAGTATATAACGCAGACCAGTTACAAAATCATCTAAAACTATATTTTTTATTCGCATGATATTTGATAGAAATAATTAGTTTCAAGTTTGTAATATCACTCTATTGCATTAAAAGAATTTGCCAATTATGTTTATTCAGTCAGTAAACAATTAAATGCAAGAACGAATTGTAATTGATGAAATAAAACATTAGGAAATATTGTCATCATGAAAAATCACTCCTTTCCAAATATTCTACAAAACTATAAAAGTTGCAACGCATTCCCAAAATCTTTGAGAGGTAACCGAACCCCAAGTATTTCTTTTAACTCCATTTCATGGGGTAACCTCAATTATTTTGCTCTCTAAAAGGTTTGGAAACCTTGCTATTTCTCAAAGGAACATGACACAAACATTATCACCACCATCCTCTTTACTGTAAACTTTAATAATATCATTTGTATATGAGCAATTTTCCTTCGTAAGTTCCCTCGAGAAATGTACTTAAAGAACATGAACCACAAATCATACGATCATCTTATCATAAGTTGAAATAAAACATATTTTCGCTCATATCATCAATATCTTATCATTAATTTGCACAGTTAAACAAGAAATCCTTTTTAACCAAATTTTTTAGCCACAAGAGATTTTGGAAAGGGGAGGGACTGAAAAGTAACATACTATTATACACTAGCTTCATTTGACGGTAAAACAAACGGGTCACTGACCATTTTCAATATTGAAATTTCATAAGCTTTTTTTGCAAGCATATTTGCAACACACTTAAAGTCAGATTCCCCGGCATGATGATATAGGAGACCATTCAATTGTTCTTTTTATTTTTTCCCTATAAACATAACTCATCTTTCGTAACGAACTCAAAACACACAAATAGGAAAATAGAAAAGAAACTCACTGACACAAAAAATGTACTTGCAAAAGTCTCAACACTTTAGACATGTCCAATTAACTAAATGTCTTACCTCTTCTGCATTTTCTTCATACTTAATTCACCAAAAAAAATCCTCATCGAACAAAAGAACTACATATGTACAAGTACCGTATCGTTATACAGCATGATTCTTATCACATATCTTAGTTGACAATCAGAACCTAATTCCTTCTAAACTTACAGGATTTTTGAACCTCACATTTAAAACATTTTGTTCACATTTATAAAAATAATGAGTCACAACTTTAGAAAATTTGAAGTTGTTTCTTGCATTGCAAGTGCATCCAAAATTTCATTGTTTTGCAACTATAATTTAAACACACAACAATCACCAAAATGTGTTTTATTTTTTCGTACAAGGCTACATGTGTGCGACATAATATTGTTTCTGTAAATGTAAACAAAATGTTCCAGTTGTAGGGTCCAAACACGTCATACTTTTAGAAGGAATTAGTCTCTAATTTTCAGCTGAGATATTTAAAAGAAATGTATGATGATACAATACTCGTATATATGTCTTTATTTCTTTTGTCTCATGGGGATTTTTCTATTGTGAATTAGGTATGGAGAGAATGCAGAAGAGGTGGGACAGTTGGCTGATTGGACATGTCAGAAGTGTCGAGGCTTTTGCGACTACAACATGTGCCAGTGAGTTTCTTTTCATTTTTTTTCTATTTGTGTTTTTAGTTGGTATTGTGTCCATGAGTTAATTATGAAATAGGACTAATGTTTGTAGGAAAAAAACGAGGTGAGAAGCCTAGAGGTCCCTCATATCTTAAAGCAAATCAATCTGGATGCATGCTTTTCAAAAGGCTTCAGAAGCTAGTGTGAAAAAAATATACTATTTTTATATTTTTGTCTCCTTTCCGAAATTTCCTATGATTGACAGATTTGGTTAAAAAGAATCTTTTATTTAATTGTGTAGATATGAGTGAAAATGTGTTGAATTTCAACTTACGGTAAGTTATTGATAAGATGACCTTATGATTGGTGGTTCATGTTCTTTTTTTTCATTTCTCGTAAGAACTTGAAAGACATCTCTCGAGAAACTTACGAAGGAAAATTTATCAAATGCAAATGATGTCACTAAAGTTTTTGCAACAAAGATAATGGTCATCATAATGTCGTTGTCACGTTCAAAGGAGAAATAGCAAGGTTCCCAAATGTTGGTACAAGCTTAGAGATTGAGGAGGAAATTATTTTGCCTCCTCGCATGGAGTTAAAAGAAATATTTGGCATTAGCAGGTACAAAATTGCGGTTGTTTCCAAAACCGCAGTAGGCACAAAAATAATTTGTCTATTTAGGGTTCAGGATAACTGTAAGGAAGAAAGTGGTGGTAGGCACAACAATCGAAGAAAGCTGCTAAGGAATAAGAGAAACGTAATCTCCTCTTCCGCTCCCCTCTCCTCTTCCCCCTCCTTCTTCTCCGCCTTCTTCGTTTTCCTCCTCTTTCACATTCTCCTCATACTCTTAACCTGATCCTACCTCATGGTCGTACTCAACGATTCTGGTTCCATCCCTCACAACTGGAGACACCACCAACAACTTCGCTCCGATTTCGATTTGGAGACAGCACCCCCAACGCCCTCTCCAGCCTGTTGCTCTCGATGCCAGAATGGCAAGCCGCAACGTTGCTCTATTTGTAAGCAACTCTCTCACTTTCAAACTCTCTTATTATTCACCATCGCCACACCATTTTCTCCTTTCTTTAGGCCAAAGGTGTGTTCTGAAGATGGATCATCATTGCATTTGGGTCGTCAACTGTGTTGTGGCACGTAACTACAAGTATTTTCACCTATTTTTGGTAAATTTGTTTCTCTTATTCCTTTGATTTGATGTGGGTTTTCTCATTTCTCATTTTTTATGAGAAGCGGATTAATGTTTTCTTGAATTTTGAATTCTTATGTATATTTTTATTGTTTGGTTGGGTGATTATTGAACAAGTGATTTGATACTAATTTAATTTAATGTTTAAGGAAAAAGCTCCCTTCATTGTTAGGGCTGAGAAGAAGAAAGAAGAGTACGAGAAGAGTATCTCAACCTATAATTGGGGCAATAACGAATAGCTGCTATTATTTAAAAAAAAAATTGACTTTACTATTGTGGTAGTAGTAAAAACCACGGTGGTATGTTATACTTTCACTCGCGGTTATACAACCACGGTGGTATCTTCAATACTTTTTAACGCAGTTCGGTCTACCGCGATTCTAAAGCCAAGGTTATAAGCCTTGTATAACCGTGGTTTAATGTCTTTTTTCTACTAATATTATTTCTTGATGTTATGATACATTTGAATGATTAAATCATGAAACAAAGAAATTAACGAAAAGTAAACACATCATCGTCATTGTCATCATTGTACCATCAACAAAATTTCTCAACTTTACATAATTCTCACATTCTACGTTTAATTTCTTTTTCTATGTCCAACATCTTTTTCTATGTCCAACACATATCAACAAATCAAAGATAAACATAAGTAGACTAACAAGAAAGAATTAAAGGTATTTGAAATAACTTTCTACAAAGATTACAAGAATATCTCCTTCAACTTCTTGACAATCAAAAAATTAGTATTCATAATCAAGAATATTGTTCAAGCCTAAACAATACAAAATATAACAATTACACATTTCTTATAAGTAATACTTGGTGTCAAATAAAGCAAAAACAGCTTAATGTCATGTTTTTAGTTTCAAAGATAGATTACGAGTTTTGTCAAAAATGACATTATGTACCCAATCAAAAGTGATAAAACAAGTTTTGTCTACTTTTCCATCATAAGAGTGTATATGCTGACAAACCTCTACAATTTAGTTTAGTGAAAATCATCTTATTTAGAGTCTTTTAAAAAGAAAGACTCTAAATGCTATACCTCAAAAAGAAAGTAATGCTAAAAAAAAGTAATGTAGAAAGATGATGTGGGACTTTGAAACACTCATCCGTCATATGTCTCTATACCACACATATATAAGTGGCACTTCAAGACATGCATGCAATGTGGGACTTCTGTAACTTCCCAGCCATTAACTTCACCAAGAAATGAATTTTACAAGCAGACCTTAGTTTATCAATTCATTTTAACTATTTTCATTCTCTATAAATTCAGTTGAAACCAACAATGTCTGTAAGCATGAATCTACCATGAGATTACCTGTCTAAGCATTGGAGTTGCACATTTTTCCCTCAAGCTTTAAGCATCTCAATATGTGAAGCATGCTGGCATCAGTTTTGCATACTGCAGAAGAGACCGCTCAATGAGATAATATTAATAATACTGCAGAAGAGACCACTCAATGAACTTTTATAAGAGTGTTTCCATTTAACTTTGCCAATTAAAGAAGTTTTAAAGCAGACTTTAGTTTATTGGAGAAACACAATCCATTTTGACTACTTTCTTTCTCTACAGAGATTGAAAGTGAAATTAATTCGAACAACACTACCAAGTGTTTATGATGTAAGCATTCATGTATAATCTAACCCTACGGGTGGAATATAAAATAAATTACTTATTCCAAACTCATCCAAGGGTTCTGTTTGTTTCATTTCATATATTCTTAAAAGTGAAATATAGATCTGATTTTCAATAGAAAAAAAAAATACCTTTGAAACCCTAAACACAAATATGAATGGATCCCAGATGAAGAAGCTGTTAATGGCTTCAATTATTTTACAACACTCAACCACATAGTCATATGTCTTTCACACAAGCCTGGGAATAAGTAATATTTTATCTTAAACAAACATAAAGTTGCTCTACATAAGTTGCACATCAAGATCTGATGCATGCAATGTTTTTTTCTTTTTATCAGTTCTGATGCATGCAATGTGGGAGTTCTTCTAAAGTTATTCTAGGATTTGGTCTTTTTCAGTTCATAGATTGATAAAAGAGAAAGACAGATCTGATTTCCAGTAAAAAAAAAAAATAAGCTGAAATATATAATAAATTATTTTTTTTAAACTCATTATAGGATTCTGTCCTTTCCAATCCATAGATTGATAAAAGAAAAAGACAAATCTGATTTTTAATAAGAAAAAGGAATACCATTAAAACCAAGTTGAACCAATATAGATTCCAGATATAACTGAAGTTGAACGTTGAACGAAAAACTGGTAACCGCATATATAGATAATGAATGCGGGAGTTCTTCCACAGATAAGAAAAAAAAAGAGTACCATTGAAACCTGTTGCCACGCGAGAAGACACCAGGCCTCACACATTGCTTCCTTTTTCTTCTTCTTTTTGAAATTTACTTTACAATGCTTTCCAGATTTGGGTAACTTATTTTATAACGTTTTCGAGATCTGGGTAAAAGTACCGAAGTAAATAAGTGTCACATATATTTTTTTTTTAAGAATCAAAGAGCCTATTTATTCTCTGAGAATACTTTAATAATTATTTAAAATTATAAAATAATAATATTTAAAATTAATTTAAATTTTAATAAATATAAATTTAATAATAATAAAATTATAAATAATAATATTTGAATTTGATCTATAAGTAAGGAAGACCGTTATTGTAATAATAAAGAAAAAAAAAAAACCATTAAAATCAAGCTCAGCAAACCAATTGTCATTCCGCATATAATACAAAATAAACAAGTTGAAAGAAGGAAAAGAAAAAATGGTAATTGCAGTGGCGCTCCTTTTTCTTCTTTTTCAAAATTGTTTTAAGAAGTTTGGACCTACATGAAATATATAGGTAAGAGGGTGAATAGATATAGAAAACTGTGTCACTTATATTTAGTCTTTTAATAATAAATCATATCATAGGTAATAATAATGTACGATAAAAGACATGTTAAATTTTAGTATACATATATCATATATCATTTTGGATGAATATCGTTTTTAACCTTTAAAAAATAAAATCTTAAAATATATATTATATTTCAGAACTAATTTATGTTTTAAGAATGATTTTGGATCAATTAATTAATGTTTTTTATTTATAATAAAATATGTATTTTATAAGTTGTAATTAATTGTTTTGTTATTTTCTAATTTTAATTAATATGATTTTATTTTTAAAATTTATATTTTTTTAATTAATTTTAATTATCATAGGTAAATATTTCTCTATTTTTATTATTTTCTGAATTATAATGAATTATATTCTTTTTAAGATATCAGACTAGCCAGTAAAAGACATTTTATAAATAATTGGTTCATTTTAAATTTAACAATAATCAAGATATGTAAAATTTAATTTAAATTGATTTTGCAATATTAAAACATGTTGTGATAAAGATTGATAAAGTAGATTTTAAATAATGCATCTAGGATAACAAAAAGTATATATTCTGGTAATTGAAACAAGTGATGTAAATGTAAATTATTTGTATAATTTATTATGAAGAGACAGACGGGTAAGAATATTAAGAGGTGATGTTTTTATTATGTGATGTCATACTTTTAAGATTTTATTATAAACATTTCAATTTAAAATAATTTGCATTTACAAATTTGTTAAATAAACATAAAAAATATATTTTAAAATATTTTTCTCTTACTAGTATGTGCAGATAAGTGCAAATAGTCTAACAAATTCTAATATTTAAATTTTTTTGTACAAAAAATACTCTTTTTAATTTATTGTTATAACTAATTATCTTTACTGGAGATAAGTTTTAAATATTGATTGTCTGGATTTATTATTGAATTAGTTAGGAGATGACTTGAGGTTAACTTTTCCTTATTTATATTATCATCTCTTTGGTGTTAGATAGTCTAGCACTATATTAGGTGGTCAACACTGAAATTCTTTTAACTTGCTCATGAAACGACATCAATCATATTCAATTCTTACTTGATTTAGAGCACATCTCCTTCAAACATTTTGCAATATCTTTTAAAGTAGATTCAACTATAATGATTTGGATTCAATAATTATTAGCTAGTATCTGGAACAAGATTTGAAAACAAAATATCTAACAGAAATTAAGAGATGGAAAATCTACAACTTTACTAAAAAGAAAAAATTTCCAAAATTAATCTTTGGCATATAAGGCAATATCTGATAATTACAAGGATAATATATGAAAATTAAGATCTGAGTCAATTTCTTGAAGGAAAGGAGATTAAAAATAAAGGTTGGAGACGATATGAAGGACACACTGTTCCATACCATAAATTCTAGTTTTTATTTTCTTTTGTGATTCTTGTGCTTTCATCATGGAAGGCTAAACACCTTTTGGTTGATTTTCTTGTGATTTCACAATGAATTTGAGATTTCTGTTTGATAAAATTTTGTTCTTTACATCCTCTGTAACAATTGTGTTATATTGTTGGTCTTCTTAATGTCTATGTTTTTTAAAAATGTATTTGTTTTTGAATGTTAGTTGAGAATTCAATTATTTTTTTTAAATTAAAGTTCTTAGTTAATTCGATTATTCTTAATCAATTTCTCGTATGCTCAATTAAGAAATAAGTTATAGTCTAAAACATAGAGTGAAAGAAGTTATATGTGATTAACTTTTATAGTAGTTTTCTCATCTGATTTTTATAAAAGCTTTGTCATCTAATTGTTATACAACTTTCCTTATCTAACTTCACTAAAAAGAATACACAAGTAAACTTTAGCTTCTTTGAAAAGCTTAATTCATTTCAATTTCAATTGCTTTCTTTTCTTATAAATACTTAGTAAAATTTATTCAAACAATATCAAAGTACTTATTAGACATGCGTTTCTCATGTAAACATATCAGTTATTGTTACTAATGAAAATAAAATAATATTAAAGTGTTGTTGCATTTATAATGTAAATGTAAATTATCTTCATAATTTATCATAAAGAGATAAAATGTTAAATGTATTAATAAGTGATGATAAAATGTTAAATGCATTAATAAGTGATGTGAGACTTTTCAACACTTTATTATAGGTTTTGTTTTCATGTCTTGTAAGATTTAATTTTAAAACAATTTAACATTTGTAAAGTTGTCAGATATAAATTATACTCCAAAACTTAGTCCATATCTCTCTTTCAAATATTTCTCCTCTAGCTTATTCAAGAAATATATTTGAAATATTTAAATAGTTAATATTTCTCCTGTAATATTTTTTTTAACAGCCAACAATAAATTAAATTAAGAAGCACATTTTAGGACTGCACCAACCCTTATACATGTGATAAAATGAGGGTCACCAACTTTTCAATACTTGGCACCATCAGGACAACCTATGTGGTTCAACAAGATAACAAAAGTACAAAGTAGACCGACCTAAAAGGATCTCAAAAACCAAAGAGATTTCTACCAATACACATGTACTCCCCTGCAAAATAACAAAAAGGCTAAAACCAACATTGTATGAATTACCCCAACAATGATCCTAAACTTTGTCGGAATCCATTACTGCACTCATCTTCCTGTAGTAGTTGAGTCCCACAAACATCAAAACCTGCAGAACAAGCAACCTCCTATTGAACACTACATACCCCAAATTCAGTCACCACCCTTTGAAAGCCTCCTACACAAACTACAAACCTAAACCACTAAAAGTATACACTTAAGAGGTGAGAAATGCCACTCAGAATAAGAGATGGAGTTTCTCTTCAACATGTACTTAATCCAAAGCCACCCCTTAAGTTCTGCTTGACTAAAAATCTCTTCAGCATCCACTACTCCTCCATTGAATATAACCTTGTTTCTACGACTCCAGATCTGTAATATGATGAATAAATATATTTGAAATATTTAAATATTTTTTTCCACTAACTTATTGAATAAATATTTGAAATATTGAATAAATATTTATTTTATATTTATAAAATAAATATATTAATCATTTCAATACATCACTATATTAACTATAAATTATAGATTAGGCGATTAACTTCTATAATAGTTATCCAAGAAACTCAATCTATTTTTAATTTTTTTTATAAAAATTGATGTTAAACATTACTATAAGCTTTTGATATTTCAATTAGATTAATACTTCAAAGTTTAACCATCCATTATGTCAATTCATTTATAATTACTTTGTATTTATCATGTAAATATTCATTCACAAGTTATTTCTATTATTAAAATAAAATATGATTAAAATGTTCATTTGTAAAATAAATATAGGTTATGTTCATAATGTATCATGAAGAAATGGACAGCTGCTAATGCTAAATGCATTAACGGTGATGTGAGACTTTCCAATACTTTACTATAAGTTCGGATGCCATGTAAAATTTTATCTTAAAACAATTTAGCATTTGCAAAGTTGTCAAATAGACCTATAAGTCACACCATATAGGACTTCCTCACATTTCTCTTATAACTTGTGTGATTAACTTCTATAAGAATTTTTTCATCTATCTTAACTCAAAAAGTAGACTTTAGCTTATTCAAATTTAATTACTTTCTTTTCTTATAAATATTTATAATACAATCTATTCAAACAATACATAAGTATTTATCATTTAAACTTCACACAAAAGTTATTTCTATTATTGAAATAGAATAAAATTAAAATTAAAGTGTTTATTTTGTAATGTAAATTTAAATTTTCGTAACTTATCACAAAGAAATGAACTGTTAAATGTCTCAACATATGATGTGAGACTTTCCAAGACTCTACTACATTTTTCCTTTAACCTTTGTGATTAACTTCGTGATGATTTTCTCATCTAACTTTTCTAGAAAAGTATACTTTATCTTCTTAGTTCATTTTAATTACTTTTATTCTTCTAAATATCTATAGTACACTTTATTTTATAGCTTCTTAAGTTAATTTAATCTAAACTCTAAGTTGAAATAAATAATTGTCGCAACCAAGGTCACAACGGGGACGGCGAACAAAATTATTTAATTTTAATAAAACAGAGGAGTCGCCACCATAATTTATTAAAGGAAAACTATGGAAAACCAAAAAAACAAGATAAGGCAAGTTTGCGAAAACAGATTTCGAGTCCGGGAGTCGGTTACGTGTGGGGAAGGTGTTAGCACCCCCACAACGCCCATCCTAAGACAATACCTTTAATTAAATAAGTAATCTGAGTGTGATTTTTTTTTAAAACATTTATTTTCCCAAGAAAGAAATAAAAAGAAAGAAATAAAATGCAAATAATAACAAACAAAGATATTTATTTTTTTTAG
>Ga0209489_102350_pt1 | contig 38619 bp, 14 predicted proteins | sample SiratrowhiteBW_FD_187527 | JGI IMG/M metagenome (GOLD analysis project Ga0209489, IMG submission 187527) | Root nodule microbial communities of legume samples collected from California, USA - Siratro white BW (SPAdes) (version 2) | ecosystem: Host-associated > Plants > Roots > Nodule | place...
CTTTATATATATATATATATATATTATTTACCTTATCTTTTCAATAAATGATGTTCACTTCCTTTCTATTCCAATAAAATGATATTTTTTCTTTAATTAATTTTAAAAATATCTTATTAACCAAAAAACAGATTATATATATAAATATTGTAATTTAAAGTTTGAAAATATAAAAATTATTTTTTTAATAAATTAAAATTTATTTATTGAAAAAATAATGAAAATATAAGAGAAGGGATATTTATCAAAAACACGTGAAAAGTATACGTCTATTTAAAAATTATAGTGTCATTTGATTAAAAATATAAGAAATATGTATTTTAATATTAGAGCAATATAGTTGTCATTTAGTATAATATCATAAATGAAACTTTCTTAAGAGATAATGCTAAAAGAATTACAATTTTTTAAGCTAATTTTAATTTGGTGACACTAAAAAAGTTTGTGCACCCTAAATCCACACAATATATTAAACAGGTATTTCTAATAGATATTCACGAATAACAGGTAAACATTTTGATTATCCATTTATATATATAAAAAAAAAAATCGTGTTACATTGAACAGCATCAACCACCACTGAATTCTCAATGTGATTATGGATTATAAGTAGATGCTTTATTTTTTTAATCTAATGAATAAAAAAATAGTAGCTAGAATCATTTTTTTTTATATAAAAAATGCGTAATATCTCTTAAAGTAACTTAATTATATATATATGAAGGATTGTTTGAAATAATGAATGGGATGGAACCTTCCTCTTTCTTACATTAAAGTTTGAAAATTTGAATTACTTTTTGCAATATGAAGGATTGGTGCACCACGTTGTGAATGGTATAGGAAAATTGTACATATTATTATGATCTATCTCCGACCTAAGACCACCATATTCAGAATATCTTAAAAAACGAAAAGATTGGAAAATAGAAGTTCATAATCCATATAATTGAATTTAAACCTAGAAATCATTTGCATAATTGAGCTAAGGATAGTTTATAGTAGTAGTGGAGTAGCAAAGAACGTTGAGTGTTTGGTGGATCCTATGCAATGTGTTACATCAATGTTTATGCTTAGGGACAATGTTATGGGTTGTAGTTTTGTGCAAATACCAAGTTAATATACTCACATTCCCCTTCACAATATTGGCAGCATCTAAAAACTTTAAGGAAAAGGTTATGAAATGACAGACAGGCCCATTTGGGTTGCATTTTGTTTGGTTTTTGGTCAAGATTCATGTTCATTTGCACTTTAGACCCCACCAATTATGTTGCTTTACTTTGCCTCATATAACCTTTAATCAATGCAAAATGCAAATAAATACAAATGGAAAATTTAAAAAAATTACTTAAATAGATAAATTCTGCTTAAAATACGATTTTCTACAAATAACTCATTTTTTAAGTATAATTTATTTTTTTTCATTCAATTTGTATGAAGAAGTTATATTACAAAACACAATTTTTAATTAGTTGTTTTAACAAAATTAAACAAATATTTTGAAGTAATGTCTTTGAGGATGACTTTTAAAATTCGAAAAAAAAGTTACACCAGTCTAAAATCATGTTATAAAGCAACGCTGTTTCACATAAATTAAAAATAAGTCTAAAATGTTTAATAACGAAATTTATCCATTTATGTATTTTTTTTAAATGACCTATTTCAATAAATTTTTATATAAAATGTACATTACATTTACATAAATTTGTATAAAAGACTATTCCATTGCATTCACATAAATCAGTATGATATTTTAAGATCATGATTAATATTATATTTCGTATTTTTAATAAATTTTACTAGATAATGCATGTTATGACTGCATTCACATAAACCAGTATGATATTTTTAAATCGTGATTAATATTCTATTCTATAATTTTGTAATAAGTTTTACTAGATAATGCATATTATGACTCCATAAATGCGTGGCTCTTAGAAGATCACACATACATATATTTAAATAGGGGTTATGTAAAAATGGAAGTCATTTAAATAAATTGTTTATTGTCTAGTTCATATTACTAACCAAAACCTAGTTTTTCCCTTGTTGACTCGGATATTGAAAAGTAAATGACCAAAATACACTAGAATTTCGTATTTTGTATAAAAAATACGAGAAATAAATATTAAAATGTTTTTAGAAAAGTGTTAATAAATGTTTTCAAGAAATTGGTAAAGAAGTTAAAATCAATATACTCACCTATTCATAAATTCATGTCACTTCAACAACAAAAAATTACTATCCTTACGACGCAAAGTCTTATTTTTTTTTTCTATGAAAAAACTCGTATTTTTACATTAATTAAAAAAATACATTTTTACTTAATATTTTTCTTAACATATAATTTCATTATTCTTTAAATTATTTATGTTGCAAAAAATATTTAACAAGAAAAAGGAAAAAGTTGTTTGTTTCCATGCCAATTTGATAGTTCTCGTGGACTTTTGCCCATCCATAACATTTGTATTTCATATTCCTCTTTTATATTTTTTTTCCCACTCCAAAGCAAGGGGTTATACTCTTTCCCCTTTAGTATTTTTTTCCCATCCTTAAATCTATATTATTCCACTTTTATTGTGTACAAATATTTATATATATTATAAATTGACTAGGTTATCTTCAATTATTTGAGGTTAAATTGTCACTAAATGTTTTTTTCCTTTTTATTTCTTGTTTTCTACAAAAGTACTTAATTCTGATGTAGAAAACAAAACTTATTTCAGAAGTTTGGAGGCACAAATTACGAATTTTTCATCCCAAAAGTAATTTATCTCATGCACACTCAAACACTCAAACGTTACTGTGTTTTTTTTTTTGTCATATATTAAGGGTCTGTTTATTTTGATAGAAAAAAAATGTTTTCATTTTCACTGCATAAAAAGTACCATTTGTTATGTTTTAAAAAATATATAGAAAGAAGTAAAAACAACTTTTATTTTTTTTACAAATCTTGAAAATAAAAAATAAATTGAAATTATCATGGGAATTTTATAATTAAAAGTGAAAATATAAAATAGTAAAACTGATCCTAATTTTTCGGTGTTTGTTTGAAACGATAATATTTTTGTAAACAAGAAAAAAGAACTTCCAAATTGAAACAAAAAACGGGAGAAGATTTATCCGTTTTAGTTTTAAAAAATATAACTATTCCTCTCACAAAAGTTATAAAATATGGTGAAAAAAAATAAAGCATACAAGTTTATTTTCTTATTCAACATCTTTTCATCAAGAATTTAAATATTTTCCATAAATTTATTTCCATGTTATTTTCCCTCATATTTATATATAATAAGTGACATAACACTTCATCCAAATTCCTTTGATTGATTAGGTCAAGTTCAACCTTATTTCATTGGATCAACATTCAAGTTCAGCCATTAAAATGATATAAATTAGCCTATATTAGAGTTTTCTAGTTGTCAAATTTGAAGAAATGGTTCAATAGTTTTAAAAACACCACTCTTAATAGGCTAATATATACATCTATATTTTTAAGCAAGTACCATAATGCATTTGAAGAAAATATGACCTATTTAATTTGAAATTATATATATATATATTATGGGGAGTTTCCAATGTATAATCTATTTGGGGAAGGAAAAGAAGAGGGGAATTAGGTCCTAAAATGAAGGGTGAGTTGAATGGTAAGAATTGAATGAAGAGCAAAATGGACGCTCATCGCATCACGGCATGCATGTCATCCTTTTAAAACTACATTCATTCCAAACTCTCACACACAAAAACAAAAACCAGACACAGCACAAGGAACCAAACACACAACAAAAGTAAACATAAAATAATGTCGTGGCAAACCTACGTAGATGAACACTTGATGTGTGACATCGATGGCACAGGCCACCATCTCACTGCCGCCTCCATCATCGGCCATGATGGCTCCGTTTGGGCTCAAAGTTCTTCCTTCCCTCAGGTCTAAAACCTAATCTTTTTTGTTTCAACACAAATGAATTAATACGTGTGTTGCTTCATTTCACGACCCGTTTTCATGCATGCTATGTTTTCAGATTAAGTCTGATGAGATCAATGGTATCATGAAAGATTTTGATGAACCTGGCTATCTTGCTCCCACTGGCCTCCACCTTGGAGGCACCAAATACATGGTTATCCAAGGAGAACCAGGAGCTGTCATCCGTGGAAAGAAGGTATATAATATAATACATGTTGCAGTTTTTCAGACTAGGGCAAATATATCATTTTTACTTTTATTTTCTAATGATTATTCTTCTTTAGGTGTTTTTTTCTTTTGCTGTTTCATGATACATATGACAGTGCATCATGCAACATGTTCATGTTACCTTTTTCATGTGATATCAACATGTTCATGTTCATGTTCATTTTGCTAGGTTATTTCAACATGTTCATGTTCATTTTGCTAGGTTATTTCAACATGTTCATGTTTGTTTTGATTGAAGATATCTGCTTTTATGGTTGTGGTGGACAGGGATCTGGGGGGATCACCATAAAGAAAACTGGGCAAGCATTGGTTTTTGGTCTGTACGATGAACCTGTTACTCCTGGACAATGCAACATGGTTGTTGAGAGGTTGGGAGATTACCTTGTCGACCAGGGTCTGTAGACCAACAATTTTTCCAATTAAGTTTAATTTTTCTGGGTATTGTAATTTGTTATTTACGATTATGATCTGCATGTTGGGAGTTGTTGCAGACAATAAGCATATCAGAGTTAAACACTTGTTCCTTGTTTGAATTTTTAAATTTCATTACCCTTGTTTTTTAATGCTCTTTCCTACTCTCCCTTAGCTTTTATTTCACTAATTGTTCCTATTATTTATAAACAAAGCTTGTTATACTTTATTATTAACTTTTTTTTTTAGATTAAAAAACTAAACATAAATTAACTCACTTCACAAATCAATTTGTACAATAAACTTTCTTCGAAATAAATCAATTTCTGCAACAGCTTTGTTGTTTGCTGGATTAGTGGGTCAAATCAGTTGTTACTTATAAATTAACAAACAAAAAAGAATATATTTAATTCGTGAAATCTTAATAAATGTATATGTATATTAGAAAATAAAATTGAAACCGTTTGTTGGACTTAATCAAATATGTTCAAATTTTTTTGCCTAAATTTTAGAAGCTTATAACGCAATCGGTTGGACGAATCATGTTTGATTTTTTTCGAAATTAATAGTAAAATATAGTCTAAATTTTATTACGAAATATTTAGACCGACTTTTCACCCGACTCAAATTTTCAATTGTGATAGTGATAACCTAACCTATTAATATTATTTTAGGATAAATCATGTTTTACAAGTGTTATTTGTATTCTTGCGCAGAAGAAATAATATTTCACTTTGGTACTTTACACGATTCTTTGATACAAATATTTATCCAAATGAAAAATTAATTTTAATTGGAAAGCAACATAAACAAAACGTCTATCTATCAAATTTACAGGTAAATTTTGGCATTAATTATGTTATTTATGGGTGTCAATAAATAATGTTTGATGTACTTCTATACAATTGTATTAATATACTTTCCTTTTTTTTTTTTTACCAAAATAATTGTATTAACACTCCTGTATCAAGATTGGGATAACCCACACAAAATATTCATCAATTCTACCATTGATGAAAAAATGACACTCCGCATAAAAGTAGAAAGTAAGAAGAAATACTAATATTGGAAGGTTGACTCCATTAATATAATTAAGTTAAATTGGACTTTAATTATTTAAGTTTTAAAGCTTATTTTAAAATCAAAATTAAAATTGTTTGATAATGTTTTTTTAGTTGTGTGAGTGTGTTAGAAGACATTGAAAAAATTGATTTTTTTTTGTTTAAAAATATATGTTGATGGATTAAAGCTATATATGTAAAAAATAATATTTTAAAGAGACTAAAATAAGAAAGGATCAGAATAAAAAAAATTAATTTCACACAAACTAAAAATTAAATGTAAAATACAACTATATTAAAAAGCATATTCCAGCCTTCTAGTAAATTTGATAAGACACACACGTACCTTTTTCATTTATTTAATTTTTCTGCATAAGAAATTATTGAAATTTTGAAAGGAATGAGCACTGTGTAGTCTCTTTAAACGGTACTCTATCTACAGCATAAAACCTATTCATAAACAATTAATTAAAAATAAATAAAAATATAATGCATATTTTATTTTCGCGGCCACTTCATTTGAATTTGTTCATACAGTTTCTGCCGCACACTCTGTTTATACTGTGTGTAAGAGAGAAGAGAAACTCTAAATCACTCAATCGTAGATCCTAAAGCAGAAGAGAAGAACAACGATATCATTGAACGGCGAAGATGAAGACGAAGACGCCATTGAAGCAGCTGAAGCTCGCCGTTCCTGCTCAAGAAACCCCCATTACCTCTTTCCTGTACTTTAATTCCCTTTCCTTTTTCCTTTACCACCCATTTCATCTTCTTTGCTTCATCCTTCAATTTATGAGTAAAGTTCCAATTTTGAACTCTCACTCCCTCAATTTGTTCTTCTTTCTGTTCTGGGCATTTTGATAGTGTCTACGATGTGCTAGGGTAGTCATGGGTCAGAGGATTCAGAGATATATTTTCATGAATAGCTTTAGTTTTGTATTCTTATCGTGATTTGGAAACCTATTCAATTCAGGAACAAGAAACAGTGAAGAAAGTTCACATTTTGATTTCTACTGTCATTTTAAAAAACCCATTTTACTTCTGTTATGTGTTTGAAATTGATTGATTTGGTTATTGTCAAATTGGGATCAGGACTGCTAGTGGAACGTTTCATGATGGAGATCTACTCTTGAATCAGAAAGGGCTGCGTCTTATCTCTGAAGAAAAGGAATCACGGGTAGTGATTTCTAATTTTCATTCATTATGTTTTGTATAATCTATATTTTGCATTAAGTTCCCCTTTACTTGTTTCCTCTTTGTATGTTGGCCTTGGTGATGGGGTTGATGATGCTCAACCCCAAGACTCTTATCTACAATTCAGAACCTAAAGTTTTATGAATCATGAGTACTTGTTGATCCATGGAGAAAAATCCTATTTGGTCTTGGTGTTTTTGGTGCCATCGCTTTTGATAATCTTGGTGCTCTTCCCGAGTCTTTAGTTCTTGTTGCTACTGGACTTTCCAACACAGGCAAAGAACATGAATTGAAGGGGCATCTTATATAGATGATAGTTTCGAGTCTTTTGGTTCATTCACCTCCTATGTTTGATACACATCTAGCCCAATCCATCCTACACTTGCTATTGGGTCCATGCTACACATTCTAACCTAATACTTTATCACCATTATGCATGCATCATTCACATATTCATTTTTCTGTTTTTTTTTTTCTCTATTTTGTATTTCTAATATCTAAGCTTACAATTTTCCTCTTTGAACAGCCTTCGGATGGTAAGGAACTGGAATTTGACTTCACACTAGATGACCTTGAGACCATCAAAGTAATTGGAAAAGGAAGTGGTGGCGTGGTACAACTTGTTCGCCATAAGTGGGTTGGAAGATTGTTTGCTTTAAAGGTTGTCATGCGCACGTGTTTTTAATTACCTCTTATGGGTAGATTTGCGTTTATGATTATTCTTTTCACAAATTATTTTGTTTATTCTCTGCCTTCTGAAAATGAAATTTAGAATGTTTTTCCAAGCCTGCTGAAGACTGTATTCCACGTTTAATTTTGTCTCAATATCTTCGATGAAACAGTTCGCCGTTCTGATCTTGCACGTGTCATATATCGCCTTCTAAAACAAAGGCCATTGTTATGAAAATAATTTTCAACATTATGAATTGGGTTTTACTGTTTTTATGATTGGGGAATATCTTTGGACCTATATTGCAGGTTATTCAGATGAATGTACAAGAGGATATTCGAAAACAGATTGTTCAGGAACTGAAAATAAATCAAGCGTCACAGTGTCCACATGTTGTAGTTTGCTATCACTCGTTCTATCATAATGGAGTTATATCACTTGTGTTAGAATACATGGATCGTGGTTCTTTAGCAGATGTAATCAAACAAGTTAAAACAATTCTGGAACCATATCTTGCTGTGGTCTGTAAGCAGGTATGCTGGACCATATTTCCATTTCTTGTTGAAATTGACTGCTTCTTGTCCTTGCAATAGTTGATGCCATGCTCTATTTCCTTTTTAACCATTCACATGCATATTTCAGGTATTGCAAGGTCTTGTTTATCTGCACAATGAAAGACATGTAATACATAGAGACATTAAACCATCCAATCTGTTAGTTAATCACAAAGGGGAGGTAAAGATTACTGATTTTGGTGTTAGTGCTATGCTGGCAAGCTCAATGGGTCAAAGAGATACATTCGTTGGCACTTACAATTACATGTCGGTGTGTAACTTTCCTTACTCAATATGTTCCATATGACCAGAAACTGCTTGGCATTTGTAATCATATTTATGAACCTTCTCCTTTTCTCCATACGTTGCATCTACAATATGATTAACATTGGTTTGTTTCTGTTGATTTCCTTGTTTAGCCAGAAAGAATCAGTGGGAGTACTTATGATTACAGCAGTGACATCTGGAGTTTGGGTATGGTAGTGCTTGAGTGTGCCATAGGAAGGTTTCCTTATATACAGTCCGAAGATCAGCAAAGCTGGCCTAGTTTCTATGAGCTTCTGGCAGCAATTGTGGAAAGCCCCCCACCTTCTGCTCCTCCTGATCAGTTCTCCCCAGAGTTCTGTTCATTCGTGTCATCCTGGTGATTGTTCAGTTCTCTTCACTTCCTTTGTTTCATAATCAACCAAAGTAGAAAACAGAAACATGGCACTGAAGTTTAACAAGCCAAATTAACATGTCACATCGATTATTTTTGCATGTTTCTGTGCCTTTAGTTAGTATCTGTTGGTTAGCCTTCTGCTGTAGATTCTGTGTTGACTTAAGTTAATTCCTTGGTTTAATTGCAGCATCCAAAAGGATCCTCGGGATAGATCAACATCCTTGGAGCTTCTGGTTAGTAACGCAATGCTGTTTTATTGTTTATCTTATATTTTATTAAAATTCCTATTGCTGATTCATCTAATTTCATTGCACTTCCAGAGTCACCCTTTCATAAAAAAGTTCGAAGATAAAGATCTAGATCTTGGGATTTTAGTAGGAAGCTTGGAACCTCCTGTAAATTTTCCCAGATAGTTCTTATAATGTAGAGTGAAAAGTTTGTGGTAAACAGCCGTTGCTCTTGGTTACCGCAAAGGAAATTCTCGTCAGTTATGGTATATTAGATATGAGTATACCAGTATGAGTCCTAAGCTTGGTGACTTCATTACAGTTTTATGAAAACTGATATGTATAATAGTTGTTTCTTATCTGTTGTATTCAAAAGCTTGATAATTTTGTTTTACGTTCCCTTTAGCTTAAAGACTCTGAAATGGATACATGACACGGTCACTTACTCAACTAATGTGAAAATATATAGGAAACTGTTTGATATAAAGTCTATTTACATATGAACAACATAAGATTTGAAAAGATGTTCAATTTGTATTTATATATTCACTCAAAAACACCATCGGAGATTTGGGTGACTGAAACATTATTGTTCCTTCTCATGGCATTCGAATATCAAAATTAGACAAGTCGGAAAATTTCAAATTAATAATGAATTTGGAAACGAGGATAAAACTTTGTTATGGATTAGGTTTTACATTGTTTGCTAAATTTCATGATGAAATGATAATTTTATTTTCCGAAACACGTATATAATCTTCATTCCAATATAGTGAAGAGGTGTAGAAAGCAATTATGGGCTACAAAAAGGTAAAAAGCCCAATAACACTCAAAACCTTTTATTTTTGTTCTCATTCAATCATTCACTACCATACGTTCCTTCTCCCCATTGGTTCAAACAGTGCTGCCTTCTGATGTCATTAGGGATGTCAAGACAAGATGATTAATTATTATAGTTTTTTAATATTTTAAATAATATCTTTTATTTATAAAATATTTAATGTTGGTGTATTTATTTAAAGTAAATATTAATCTTATATTTATTTAACTTATTTAAATTTTATTGTTTATGATAGACTCATGCGTATACAATATAAAATATTAAAATAAAATTATTGTTGTATGTTGATTTTTTTTCTTTAATTTTGTTTATGCAAACTGATTTAAGACTACAGACCTCTCATTTTAAGGACGGCCCAACAACTTTTTGCGGGTCAAATGTGAGACAGGTGAGAACTGACCTAATCATCCCTAGATGTGATTTATCCAAATTTTTTGTAAAGATGAAGATTTTTACTTCTATATGTATCTTTTGAAATCACATATTTTATTTTCAGATTTAAACTAATTTTTCATTTATTTTATATTTTTATTCTTCCAATAAGAAATTAGCAAACTCATAGAAGCTTAACTGTTAAGGGAAAAAATTCAAATTAATTCTATAAATTTATTTTATCGGTGTCAAGCTGATTCTTCAACTTATATTTATGAATATTTTGGTCTTCCAAATTTTGTTATAAAACGGAATGAAAACTTTTTTCGGGATACATATACTATGCTGATAAGGATCACGCTTTTTAATAGTAAATAACAAATTAAAAACCCATGGAGAATTTAAACCATAAAAAATATAATTTTAAATTACCTAAAACATTTTTAATATTATAATTTTAGATTTTTATTGTAGAGTTTTTGTAGCAACAATAATACATAACAATTAAACTTGTTTATTAATTTCAACTATGCTTAAAAATAAAGCGTTCAATTTTAAAATACTCTTTTTTTTATGAATATGAAGTATTTACTGATTAATATTTTTAATAAGGAATCTTATTATTGTAAACAGAGAAAAGACAAATTAATTTAATTATTAACCAAAAAAAAAATAAAAAAATACATTACATGTACGAACCGTGGACATCTTAAAAATATTAAATATCAATCTTATTTTAATAATTAAAATTAATTACTTAAGCAGACCTAATCCTTAACGGATGGTGTGAAGCTTTTGAATCATGCTAATTAGAAACACAGAATGGTCAATTTTGAATTTAGAATGAGGTGACCCCTCAGTTAGCTTTATTGAAATGGGTCAAATTTTTTAATAATGGTAATTAATTAGTGAATTAATTAATGTGGTTTGTGTGGTTGTGCACTTTTGGATGGGATGAGTGGTGACAAGAAACCAATGAGGGGACCAAACATTTTCCAATTGAATCAGTGAGCGTTCATCGCTGATTCAATCAATGGATTAAAACAGTGTCATAATCCAATCACCCGTGGACACAGATAAGATTTTTCAAAATCATTAATTATTGGATACGATTTTAAAATATTTCATTTATACTTTTCAAACAAAATTTAAGTCATTAAATAAATTGTATGATTTAATGAATATAATTTGGGTAAAAAAAAAAAACTTCCCTTTCATAAAAAACGCATCTTTACTTGATATTTTTAAATTAAAATTCGGTATAGATAGAGCGACATGAAGCAAACTATAAAAAGATAATTTTTTTTAATTCAAGTTCATTAACATATAACAAATAGAGGAAAATTACTTTATTATAAATTTATTACCTTAGATATATTTCATCTTTTTAAGTATTTTTTTCATAAAATCATGGGATAAAATAAGCATGTGGTGGTGGGTGTTCATTTGGGCATATCCAAACACTTGACGACTCGTGAATCGTGACCAAGTCAATCTCCTTATCTTCCTCACGCAACAAACATATCCTCTTTCTCACATGTTATATCCTTCTCGTACCAATCCAGCTCATTCTAATATATAACATTTGATTATGTCTTGTCATTGCCAAAAGGATTCACAGAATATTTTTTATATGTATCTCTTCACAAGAAAAAAAAAATCCAAGTATAGATCTCTTTAAATGTGTGTTTGACACTTGGAAAAAAAATTGACTGTTTCAATAACTAATTACATATATGATGGATTGCTGCTATAAATGAACCCACCTCACAAAAGTCTGCAAATGTTCTAACATTTTTGTATGTGAAAAATAATAATATTGGATTGCCTAAAAATAATATTTTTATTGCTGTGATGGTACATAAAATAAAATTATGCAGAGATGAAGAATAGAGGAAGATGCATGAATGGATTAGAAATGAATGCAACACCTTCAAACCAATTGCAAAGTGCCGACACATTTCCAAACCCATCTATTTGCTTACGTGGCTGGAATATCTTTGCAAGCAACATACGACAACAGCAACTTTTTTAAAAAAAAAAAAATACATTTTTAAATACCCTTTTGCATGTACTAAGGTGGAAGTTACCATCTATTTGTACTGTTTCAAAGATTATACCTTTAACAAGGATAATTTTGAATATGTTACAAACTTATGAATTAGTAAATACAACTCTTTTATGTCACAGGTAACATATTCAAGAAATGACAGTTTTTTAGCAGTAATAGATGAAACCGTTCCATTCAGAAATAGTGTTGATTTTACAGTTGTGAATGTGTTGATTTAGCTTTTAACGTTTAGATAAACATGGTATGACAGAGAGTGATGAAAAGGTAGGAATATATTTATCTGTCGTGGCTTTAAGAAGCAAAGTTGGGGAGATGTGGACCTCAGTTTCTGCCACCAAAAATAATAAACTTAAGTTAAGACGGTGAGTCACAACATGGATTGGATGTCTTCAAAATTAGACCTTATCTTCTATCTTAGCTGTCTCATACAACTTATCAATTTCTCACCATATATAACGTGATTTGATACTGACATTTTTATGTACTACTATTATATGCATAAAACTCAAGAATATATAGAAAACAATAAAACTGGTCAATGTTATCCAAATCTTGTTTCTCCTCATCTTACATATATAAGGCCCTAATATTTTATCACTTCACCATAACTGCTTCATTTCTTGCCCTCTTGGTGTCATTCATTTCCAATGGATCAGAAAAAGGCACAGAATTTTTTTGTCATGGATGGTGGGAACTCCAACTGGGTCATCAAGGAAGATGATGAACACAGCAATGATTCCTCATCCATTGGACTCATGTCAGAAGAAGACTCAATGGACTCCGTGTGTTCTTCTTCTTCTTCATCAGAGTTGACTGAGGATGCATCCTCTTCACCATCTTCTTCATCAACGCATTCAAATGGACCCTTGTATGAATTATCAGACCTCATGAACCATCTTCCTATCAAGTAAGCATTTAGCCCCTCATGCCTTTCTGAGTTTTACTCAATTTTCCATTCACCAATGCATCCTCATATCACTGAACATGTGGATCAAACTGATACAAAGTTTTTCAGATACAAAGTTTTTCAGTTTAGTCAATAGTTTCAGATTCAGTTTCAAGATATATAATATATGTCTCTAGTTTATACAAGATTGTTTTCCTGAGAGAATAGTAGTTAATGGATGTATCAAAGAAGAACATACACAACATCATCATGAATGTTAAGAATTGTTCATTTGTTGTGTTAACTAAGTAGTTATGCATGACTTGTGCAGAAGAGGGTTATCTATGTTCTATCAAGGGAAGGCACAATCTTTCACATCTTTAGCTAGGGTGGAGAGCATAGAAGATCTTCCCAAGAAAGGCACACCTTATAGCAAGAGAATGAAATCATGCAAAAGTTTTGGGGGAGGCTTAGATAGTCACAAAATATGGTACACTCCAAAGGCTACAATATCAAAGAAAGCTTCAAGAGGGTCTTTTGCATCTGTGCTAAGCAAAAGAGGGAGTTTCCTAGGAGGGTCTAGACCTTCCATTGCTGTTCACAAAAACTTCTGAAACTCAACATGTAGAGTTATTGCTTATTTCCCTGTACAAAATCCGGAAAATTTTGAGGTTGAAGCTTCATCTTATTGAGCCAAAGCCATATGATCCAATTACCATATTTGTTTCATTTTTGCTTTGTTTTCCATAGTGCTATGATCGATCCTTGCCTCTTATAGTCATCACTGATCCCAAGTTATTACCTTAATTCATGTGACACCAAATCCCTTTTCAGATCAAATTTTAGGTTTTCTCTTTTCTGCAATTTGTATATACTTGGATTACTTGTATATAAACTTTCAAAAATTCAAAGGGGAAACTCTAGTATATCATCTCTTAACTTTTTGATAAAGTGCAAATATGATATGATAGGGTTGTAACACTGTGAATAATATATATACATAATAATATATGTTAGAGAAAATATTGTAATTTGATATTAATATAATAATAATTAATTTTGAATAATAAATATTTAATAATTAATTATATTTTTATTTATTTTAAATATTTTTTTAAATATTTCAGTTTAGATAAAAAAGGTACATAAACATGTATGATTAGGAATATTTATTTACTTAATATTTATATATTTATAATTTCTTTTATTTTTACTGTCTTGGATATAGAAGAATCTTTTATAATTGGATTGTCTTCAACAAACTTATGATCAATTTTCAAATATATAAATTGAACTTTTTAAGAATATTACTTTCTTCGTGTCTTGGATATAGAAGAATCTTTTATAACTGGATAATCTTTGATAAATTTAATTATCAACCTTTAAATATATAACCTGAATTTTTAAGAATATTACTACTTTCTCCACTTCGAGATTAGATAAAATTATTTATAAACTACAACTCTTATAGTACTTATCAAAATTAAAGTTAAAATGTGATAAAAACAATATGCATTCTTTTACCTTTTCATTTTGTCTTCAAGAAAGATTTTTCCGAACACACATTCTTGGTATAAAATTTTATTTTTTATATTTAAGAAATTATACCGTCTAAACGTCCAGACATTTGAGAAAAAAAATCACCATATTAGATGAAAGAAATTCGAAACTATCAACGAACACTACATCATATCAAAACAATATAATTATTTAGAAAACAAAACAATCATCACAGATCGTTTAGAAATAAATAATCACCACATGAAGTACATGAAGTCAAAGCAATAAAATTATTTAAAAAAACAAAACGATTACCATAATTCAAAATTATTTGAAAATAAATATTTGAAAATCAAAACGATTACCATAATCCAAAATTATTTGAAAATAAACTATGGCTACATTGGATATAGTAATTTAGATGTGATTATTAACCCTGACCGAATCAATATTATATCAACATAAGTCATTAATGTTTGTAATGATCAGGATAAAAATCACACAAATCATATTTTTATCCGTCAATAATTTATGTTTTTTTACCCTTACATAGATATTAATCTCTCTTATTTTTTCATTCCAAGCAGTAATTTACACTCAACACTAAACTCAGCTTCACTCATTTTTTAGGCCATGAGCTAGTTGCGTGCTGCTTTTATTTTGACGATTGATCTATTCTTATTCCTTTTCTTTTTCGATGTTCTGTTGGGATGATAGTCCTCCCAAACTTTTAATGTCAACTTAGTTTATATGTAATTGCTTTATGTACAGACCTTCACTCCTTCCAGTGTAATTGTTCAATCCAGCCGTACCAGTAAAGTAGTAACTTCATTTCAGTTACCAAAAATGGAAAGCTTTATGATAGGAGTTTCTTAGTTGCTGCAGTAAGTTTTCTGAGTTTCTTGAAAAATTCTTACAAACGTTTTACAAATCGATTCATAGATTATTAGTGGTGCGAGACTAATGAATTAATATGTGAACATGTTTTGTTGTTTCACTTCATCCATCGCTCACAGATAAATTATCTTTTGTATTTACCCACCAAATATAAATAGTTTTGTACCTATCGATGACATTAAGAGAGCACAATAACCGATACAGTTGTATTTTTCTTTAGTACAATCGAAAAACGTTCATTTTCTTGTTATTTCTCTCGGAACACAAGTCAAACCATATGTGACTCATCGAAATAAATTTCAAGGGGTCAACAATATTGCTATAAATAATTTGCCTTTCCTTCTTACAAGTTACAACTAATACAATTAACAAAATGGGAGAGGGAAAGAAGTTATAAAAAAAATCAGGATAATTATTTGCCTGAACAATTTTCATTGCCGAAGATTCCTACACTAGTATATAAAAAAAATATGATGAAGAAATTTGCACACGAAGCTCCTCTTCATTTAGGTCATAGCCTGTATACAGGTTCAATTCCAAGGAGATAAAAGCAATGTCTCATCACAATTACCGTTGCTTCGCACAGCAAGAGTCTACTAGTCTCCTCAGGCGACCCCACAACCTGCCAAATGCACGAAGTTCAATAGCGTGGCCTCAATCCAAACATTATTCTTTCACCAAACTTACCTAGGATGAAATTCTCTAGGATATATAGTACCTTACTTCTAACATGGGTCACAATAAATACAAAAAGTCTTCTTGCAGTAGCATACTACGAAAAAAGAATGGGAAAAGCGTAGAAATGTAAATATTATATAGCATAAATGAATGCCTTTAAAGGTATACCTGACAATTAGAGTAAAACTTTTTTGTAAAGATTTCCGCTAAATTGTAAAGGTATTCACACAACAAATTCGGTAACAAATTGGTGCATGCCTCCTCAAAAACCTGACAAATAAAACAGTACACAGCCTTGTATAAGGTAAGAATCTTTTGGATTAGAAAAAAATATGCAGGAATCCAACGGAGCCCCAATAACAAAGTCTCAAAATTTACTAGTATACAAAGTCTAAAGCTCAACAACATGTACTATCACATATCCCACCTCAGGAAACTGAAGCAAATGGAGCCCCAATGCACGTTCATCTTCATGATCCAACACTATTTTCCCATTCTGTTAAAAGTTGATAAACATGAAATAGACCGTAAGAAATGTGAACAAGTCAATATTCAGCTAACTGATGACTATAAACACATGATGACTGATTTTTCACATTTATAATAGATTAGTGCTGAATTGACTCGCATCAAGCCATCCCTGATAAACCTAGGGATAAATTCTTGTACCTTGTGAAACTATGTATATGATACAAAAAGTAAATAAATCAAATATTATTTTAAAAGAATAAAAATATAATAAACTAGTGAGTTGTCTTCCTGGGAAGGAAAGGTAAACTTACTCTCTTTACTTCTTCTATGTCTCTACCAGATTTCCTGATGATAGAACAGATCCTAGCATGTGCATACTGCAAATAAACAGCAGTATTCCCCTGTTTCACAACAAGATTAGGAAGGTGAGACATAAATTACTTTAGATCAGTTATTTAATTTGGGATTGAAGAGTTCAACAAATGCCAACACAAGTTTCATATGCATATCTTCTTGGCTGTTTTGCAGCAATTGTTACTAAGAAAAAACACACATTAATAGGCTTATAGGTGTAGTTTAAACTTAAAAAAGGATCTGACTCTTAAAGCTTAACTTCAGAGAGTCAATGACTAGTGATAAGAACTAAAGAGAACACCATAGGGAGTCAATTAAAACGAATGGTTTATTACCATGTTGTTCTTGTATTTCATCAGAGTCAAGAACAGTGATATTTTCCATCCATGATTATCTACCACAGACTACCTTATACTTCAGAGGATACTTGTTAAGGGGGGAAATAAAAGCAGGACAGGACCCATAGATAATGTCTACACTAGCTTCTTTACTGTAACCTCACAATCATACACTCAATTGAATACAGTTAATGACCTTATCATTAAGCATCTGGTCAAAGTTGAATGTGTAATTTGTTAATCTGTTGATCTTCAAATCAGCATACCTGCAAACACAAACGGATATAAGAATATAAAGGGCTACAATACAAGACTACAACTCATTTAGTGTTCTCAACACAGGCATAACCACTAAAGCAAACTGAAAATGAAAGGGATATCGAGTCAAAGCAAAACCATGTCCTAAAACTACAAAATGTTAACCTAGACTAAGCAAAATGCAATGCTTTAGTTGGGATTTATTCTATTCATCGGTCACAGTCGGCATGTACAATCAGAAACCTCACAGTGAAAATGAATACACATCAACAGGATTAAGAGCATTTGCTCAGAGTAAAACACCCGGTATTTTTAGAATTCAGTCAACAGGATTTTGTAGCCAAATAACCTGTATATATTAACACTAGAATATGCTCACAAAAAATCTAACTACAACTTAGCATGAATGAACAGAATGTTGATTTTGTTGCTTAAAAGTAGGGGGGCGTTATTGAGTTTAAGGAGCTTACTTAACAGCTCCATAGCCAATTGCCTCAGATGTTTTCTCAATCTCCTCCTCAGACCAATCTGTAGCTGTATCTAAAGGAACATAGTATCTGGAAAATTAACTGTCTAGTCCCAAGAATTTCACTAAATGAAATTTAAAATGGGCATCGGCATTGATGAATCTTAATCAAGCAGAAAATTCACTCATGGATGCTTGCATGCAGAGAAGGAACAGGTAAAAAGAGCTTAAGGTGTTTTACCACGTTCAAGAATCGAAGTTCTACAGCGCCTTTTAGCTTCATCAAGTAAATCAACCAACCGAACAACATCACTACTGCGACTCCGAAATCTTTTCCCGTCTTCCCCAAGAACAAGACCAAAACCTACATGAGTACATTTTGGATATGCATTCTCATCCTTTGGTAACCAACCTGCACGCCTATAGGCCTGAAAGGAAAATTAAAGGAGAAGTTTGATATTTTAACTCACCAGAATATTGGCAGCACTAGGTCCATAAATATACCTTAGTTCAAGATTTCTCCTTTCATAGTCAAAAAAAAAAGTATGAAATGAGCAATTATAGAAAAACATTCTGGACATAAATATCAGAAAACATAGACAAGTCAATACCCAAGGTGCAAGTACAAATTGATACCGACATAAACAAGTAGAAAAATGGTGCTGGCAACAATTTAATGTAGTAACCATAAGATACCATGAAAATCATCATTTGAAATATACCTTAAATATCATATCAAAGTGTTGCTGCTGCCCAATATCTGTAACATATACAATCCACTCAAGCTTTTCTTCATTTAAACGATACCTACATGGTTCAAGTATAGTTCAGATAACAAAACAATCAGTTTTCGTCACTTTTCCTATTCCATGCTCAGACAAAAACGCAGACAGGAAAAAAAAAAAAATAGGTATCCCAGATTTTACATGAAAGGAAGAGTATATAACATCCAATATAAATAATTTTGACACAAGAATTGATCACAGTTTGGTACTCATGTGAGCCAGCAACTCCAACAGAATTTGACAAAGTATGCCTCAAAAACTAAAAGAGTAAAACTAACCAAAGCGATGCTAGATCAGTTGAAAAATAGTTGTAGCCACCATCTCTTTTCACAGCAATAACTGGTATGTTTACACCCTCTACATAAATCACACGTGCACCGTCACTCTCTTCAATCAGTCCTAAATCGTCCAGTTTCTCCAAAACCCTAGGAATATATGGATTATAGAAGCTCTCTCCCTGGATTAAAAAAATGCTGGTTACTGATATAAGTAAAACAATTTGCAATTACTGCAACATAAATTACATATGCGCAATCAATTTATTGATAAGCTTTATACACATCATAATGTATAAGACTGTTGGCCAGAAAACAGGCCTTTTCATCTGTGATATTGATAATCATCACCGCATAATCCTGATGGTAATCCTAGTTGAGATGTAATTTCAACAAAGTTCCCAAAGAGAAATTACGAAGGTTCCTAACACTATTTGAGCAAAACAATTGATAGCAGAACAAAAAAGAGAGACAATTTTTAGTAGACGGATTATGACAGATCTGTTAAAATACAAAATATATGCTACACAGTAAATCGAATAAAAAACACAGAACTGCAGATTGACTTAAGACTCAAAAATATTAACAAGTGCATACTTTCATAGAATTCTTAGTGGTCTAACAATGCCCTGAAATAACATCTTAGAGACTCCTCCTGGAAGGAACAAAATAATTCACATAATTGTTTAACAACTTCAACTCCAAAGAGCCAGTTAAAAAGGAAACTAGACCTAACCATTTCCTCCAATTGAACTCCAAGGCGTTGATAAACTTTATCAAATTCAGCCCTACTCACGTCACAAATTCGTTTCCATACCTTGCGATACTTGATTTCTCCACTCTGAAATAAAAATTAAGACATACATAAAGTTTAACTAATTTCCCCATGATCTCACAAATAGGGAGCAAAAAGAAAATCACAACATATATTTTACCTGGAGCCGGACCACTGCCTGTTGTGCCCTCAACTTAAACTCAGGATCACTATCAAACCTCACTTTCGAAGCCTTATACAAAGCCTAAAAATGCACCAAGTTATACGAGTTTAATACTTAACTTTTTCAGTAAGAAAACAAATGCTTCATCATCGTCATAATGGGAAACTAAGTGAAAATTAATGAGATCATTATCCCTCATAGTTGATGGATCATTTATAAGAGTTGACAAAAGGCAATATCCATAACCAAACACAAACACTCATTTTTCTAACCTCGCTCCTTTGCTTCTTTCCATTGACCAGAAACAAGAGGAAAAAAGAAAATTCTTCTCGCACTAAGGGGGATCAGCTACATGGAAAATTTATTTGATTCATGTCTAATGACAACCCCTTTTCAATCTAAATCCTTCTTAAATAATAGCTTATTTTCGTCCCTTCTACCTCTAACTATTGGACTTTCCTCCACTTCATCTACTCCCTTTACAAGAGCTTTTATAGGTCCCACACATGCTCGAATTACCTAAGGTGAGATTCTACTATCTTTTCCGCAATAAGTATTACTCCCAACTTTCTCTTCAATGCATCCATCCCTAATTCAACGATGTCTTGTGTACCCACTCATTCATCATAAGTTCTTGACATCCTCATTTGTGTAACATTGAGATAACTTCTTTCGTTGACTCATTATTGCCCAACATTAATCCCATAAAATATCATAAGTCTTATAACTGTGTGGTAAAAACTCACAAAAGCTTTTGAGGTACATTTTATCCCTTCAACCCACCCCAGTTGGTTTACATCTTTTATTTCATCTAAATTTTGTACAACAGGCCAATATAGTATAATTGTTTGGCATGTGGCATTATATGGTCTCTAATCTTCAACTCAAAGCTAGCATTAGCATGTCTCCTTCTAAACTTACATTTGATATATTTTGTCTTACTTCTACTTAAATGAAGGTTGTGTTTGAAGCTTGTAACCACATCTTTAGCTTCAGATTTACTTCTTACTACAAGAAAAAAAGGGTGACAATAGAAGAATGGAACTGATTTCAGACAACAAATCTATCCTATCAAAAGTTTATTTACAAACAAAACATAAAACAGTTATTTGCAGCACTACATATAGAGAAAATCCTTTGCTCCTCCTCTTTGCTATTTGCCAAGGGAAAATAGAAATTTATTCCGACCTAGGTTAATGGCATCTATAGCAAATTAATTCATATATATCTTTTAAATGCACAGTTTTTACTCCCATTCTGAAATTAAATCAGTTACAAATTACAACGACCATGCAGCAAATAAATTAAAAACAATGTCTGACGGATCATAATGAAAAAAATACCAAAAAAATAAATATCAATATAAGAAAATTTGACATTAAATTCAATTTAATATATTTACTCACCTGAAGATCTCCAATGGCTGCTTCACTAACATCATCTGGGCTTGGAAATTTTTCAAAGAGGTATGTAATCAGCATTCCGAACTACAAAATAAAAAAATGCATGTCCTTTGAGCTTTATAGTACTAATATTGAAGTGAGACCTTTCCTAATGGAATATTTTATTATTCAAGCAAAATATGCCATAAGGATATGGATATCCCTATAAGAAATCAGTGGACGACACTGATTTGATGAGTAATCGAAACAATGAAATATTTAAAGCCATTTCCATATTGAGAAGAAGGGTAGAAGTATCTTAGGACATAAATTTTGTAAGATTGCTCAACAAAGAATAACAGAAAACAAAACACACATTAAGATGTAGATGTACTTGATCACGAAGACAAATAGAATTTAGAAATGCAAATTATATCATCTATTTTCTGAAACATAATTAGTTCTTGAGCTGATGACAAAAACTTGCCAAGTTAAATGATTGTTCCAAATGAATTACCCAAAGTTGTGCCTTATACGAAGAAACCTAGCTTTGACAGTGTAAAGCTAAGATGTAGGCACAAGAAATGGCAAAAATCATTTGTCATTAAATTAAACATGCACTATTTTCAAACTCTTGGCACAAAAACAGTATAACACTAGAACTAAAATCTACCTGTGTTCCCCAGTCACCAACATGATTTCTACGGATTACACATTCCACTCGTGAAAATTCAAACATTCGGGCCAATGTATCACCAATAATGGTAGATCTCAGGTGGCCAACATGCATTTCCTTCGCTATATTAGGGGATGAAAAATCAACCATAGCCCTCTTGACTGGAAGCCGAGGTGCCCATGCATCAATGCCGTCAATTAGCATTCTCTGTACCCTCTGCAGTAGGAAGTTTCTTGCACTTAAATACTATCAGAAGTTTTAAAAAGCTCAATGATCCATACAAATTTAAAACCTTAACTTCCGCATATATACACCCTTCCCATCAAAGAACTCAGATCCCACCCCTACTGAAAAAATAAAATTGAAGGACTTAGACATTAGTACACTTTTTGTAATTCAAAATTAAGAGATGCAAAATGCCATCACCTGGGCTATCCACTCCTTGGACAATACAACGTTGACAAATCCTGGACCAGCTACAGAGCATGAATCTATCATTTCAGATGGAGGAAGATTGTTAACGATGGCCTACACATATAAAAGAACATACAGATGACCTTTAACAAATGCAAACCAAACTATAATTCCAAATAAATAATTACTAAAGAGGGATAAAAAGGGCGGAAAAAACACAGATGGTAGAAATGCCAAAAAAATGAGTGAATTATCTGTGATCATACCTGCCCAATTGCTGGGGGACCCTTAAATCCTGTCTGTTTTCCCTTCACCTTAGACCACACACCCATTGCGTTATTGCTGCATCAAGAGAATATTCTTTGTTTCAGTTTGCGCATATGCATAAATATAATAATAATATCACTTTTCAATAGTGCACAATAAGGATTGGTTTGAGTAAGCTTCTCTACGAGTACTTCTTGAAAAAGAAATAAGAAAGAACGAAACAACTTTTTCCAAAAGATAAAATTAACTTAAACTTAAGCATAAGTTAATTTGTAAAAGTTCCCTAGTATTAACTTATAGAAAAACTTCTTTCATATTTCTTTTTTATTTTGTTCTCCTAAAAGTGCTTGTGTATAAGTTTTTTCACACGTCATAGAACCTCATTTTCACTTCACATGGATACAACAAGGGTAAAAAAAGTGAACCAACCATTGATAATCTCCAAACTTCACACCACCTTTAACAGCACAAGCATCAACTAATGGCACAACATCTGGTTCATCAGGCACCGTTGCCCTCAGAGACAATTCAAACAGCTGCGCCAATTGCCTTTTGACACTGGCCGGGTTATCTATTTCCTACATCATTTCAAACACGATACAATACCATTTATCACACACACACACACAAAACGAAACCAAATAAACAAACACAAAGTTTAGGTAGATTTATATTCCGTTACATTTGCCTGGAATAAAAATATTTCTAGTTCTATTACCAACTTGCTGTCATAACAAAAACATGAATCAAATCCTTCTAAACCAATTGAACTGAGATTAACTTCTTTCGAAATCAATTTTGCCGCCACTCTTCCAAACAATACTTAACGAACTTACGATTACAGCGGTGGACGTAGATTGCGGTTTGGTGACAGGAGATTGCTGCGTCTTGGTCACTGACAAAGCGAATCTCCGAGACGCAATCTTGAGCAAATCTGTCTACACAGTAAAGTTCAAACGAAACGACGTCGTGTTAGTGAGTTAAGCTTAGGCGTTGAAACAGTGCTATTATGGCATCACTGAAGACAACGAGAGAGGAAGCTTAACTGACCGGAGCGAGAAGGTGGTAAAGTGGAAGAAGAGGGAAAGTGAGAGAATCGATTGAGGTTAAAGCACCCTAACCCTAACATTTCTTCTGCTTCTTCTTCTTCTTCTTCGAGGTTATAGTTCTACACTTCCCAAACACCATTGTTAGGTGTTAGCCATTTTTGTGTGCAGTGTGTTGGCCTTCGCTGAAGCTAGCCAGTGGGCCACCACCCATTTTTACAAAAATTCACAAAATTTTAAACTTCCAAATATTTCATATCAATAATTTAATTTAAATATGTTTCACATTTTTATACGATTATTATTATTCACTAACTTATTATTATATAATGAAATTTATATTTTTAATAACTATATATTATATTAAACTCTTATATTAGTGGAGACTGTATTTCACATTGAAAAATTCAATCTCGGGAATTTTGTTAAAGACTGTATTAGTTCAGTGAATATCAGTAGGTATAATATTATTTTAAGGAAATAAATAATACATATGTTCATATAAAAGTTTTCTACACCGTCCTGAAATCATGAATAGTATTTTAACTGTTGACTTTTTAAAATGATTATTTTAAAAAATCGTAAAATAAAATATTTTAAATTTTAATTTAGCGCTAATAGAAGAGAAAAATAGGATAAATTTATAATTTTGAATATCTTTAAACAACACTTGCAAAATTGTTGTTATGTTTAAGTTTTTTATTTTAAGTAACTTATGCATAACAGAATGTAAGACAGTTTGTACATTATTTTAAAATTTATATCGACAATCATTTTTATTAATTAATAATGTCAAATTTTACCTCTATCACACTAACTCATTCATTCATTGAACTAATCGAAGGAAGAGTTCTAATCGTGAAATGAACAAATTTAATACTGGATTACAGCCGCTGTGTATGGTATGTGCCAATGGAAAATTCAAAACAATCTAAATTTGACAAATTTTTAAAGTGTAGAATTTAAAATCATATTTTAAATTACAAATTCATAGTATACTTTTTAATATAAAAATTTATTTCAAATACATTTCTGGATTTAAAAATATTTTTCTTCTTAATCATGTAATCTAAAAATATATTATAGATTGTCTAATTATATAATAAAAATATTTTTTAAAATTTTTTATTATAGAATTTTATTTTATTTTATTTTTACACAATGCAAGATGTTTTCTTTTTTACTCGGAAATCAGAAAAAAATATTGCCTTTTATGGATAGTTTTTGGTCAAATTAAAAAATTCATTCTATGGGCCGGCCCAATAGGCTAAATAAACAGTGGGAGGAGGAAGCAATTCGACGTAGACTTTACCGTGCACATGCCGCACAGAATCTTTCCCCGTCGTTCTTATCCGATAGGAGTTTCTCAATGGCATTCCAACACGTACCCACAGATTAGATTCAACGTACGTTACAATTCCGAAAAATCAATTTAAAACTGTTCGCGTGAAATTCCTCTATTACCCTCACCTTCTTTATATACAAACTCACACAAGGTTTGAGTCAGCATACACTCACTCACTCACTGTGACAGCGAAATCACCGATCAAGAATGAAGGACGCCGGAAAGAGCCACAAGGCAAGCGGAAAGGCGTCGCCGGAGGCGCGGAAGGACCGGAAGTCGGCGACGGGGATGAGCGGATCGCCGAAGAAGGGAGGCCACGGCGGAAAGTTCACGTGGATCGGCAACAGCTACGAGCATGTTGAGATCGCGATGGAGCATGGCGCTATGGACGCCAAGGACCCGAACTTCGAGGATCCAGCGGAGATTGCCGCCGTGTGATCGCCGTGGCTTCCGGTGACCTGATTTGTACATAGTAATTGGCGAGAGAGAAGTGCTTTTCTAATTCAATAACGTGAAATGAGTCGGGGAATAAGCGTTTTCGAGTGCGTTTTCTCTGATTGTTTGTAGATCTGTGGTATTTGGTAGTAGCATGCCACTTTTGTTGATGTTGTTGTACATATATGGTCCTTGGAGTGCAGTGATACTCGCATTCGTGATTTTATGCTTCGATGAGCTTCTCATAACGATAATTGAATCTTAATTTTCCAGTTTAAGTTCTTCACTTAGCACTCTTTGGTATGATATTTGTTAGAACATCTTTATCTTTGTTCTTAGGGGATTTTTTAGAGAGGTAAATTATTACGGAACTCAGTAATTATTTTTGTGAGCTTCATTAGAAACTTAAAACTAGTGTTGTTGTGGTTTAGGGTTTTTAGATTTGAGTAAAATAATTTTTATTTTAAAAAAATAAAAATCATATCTATTTTAATAGACTACAACGACGTAGTTTTAGTTTTTTCAAACAATATTTTTTTCAAACAATATGTATCACAATACACGACAAGTTCTATGAATATACATATAGTAGGTCGCAAATCTATTTATCCGTCATTTATCCTGTCTGATTTTCAATTTTCAATTTTAAATTTATTTGATTATTCTATTACAAAACAGAAATAATCATATAAAATTCATCTATTAATTTTATGGATGATTAATATTTATCCATTATTTATAAATAATGAATATATTTTCTATCGATACCACTCATCAAAATTTATCATATTTTAATTAAAATTTTAATGAATAAAATAAATTAATGTCTTTTTTTATCCGATCCTCACAATTAAAAAATTATTGTCCACCCATTTTCTTATCCTCAAATATATAATCATTTTATATTTTATTAAATCAAAGTAAAAAGCATTCTATGGTGTATAATTAAATAAAGCATACAACTACTAATAGATGTAATTTTGTTAGCTTACATTATATATTTATCGTCAAACGGGGAATTTGATTGGAATATATCACATTTTATTAACTTATTACTTTATTTTACTGTATATCACTTTTATTATTATTGTTTGTATTACTATCACTGTTTATTCTAAAACTTTTGTTAAAGTCATTTTTAACATCATCATCATGGTCAATACTGTGATATCTATTGAATTAAATACCATTAATTCTTAGTTAAAATCATAGTTTATATAACGAAATTATTCTATTTTACAAATTTATGTGGAATTTCTCATTCAAATTTTAAGCATATGATTATAATAAAATTATATACATTATTGAGCAAGATTACAAAATCGTGTAGATAACACTGAAGATTATTTTTATATATCTTATTACAAAATCGTGTAGATAACACTGAAGATTATTTTTATATATCTTATTAGTTGACGAAAGCTATTTGCATTTATTGACTCATGACATTAAAATGGTTTTGTTTTTGTGTCTTTTGTTTGTCAAAAATAACTTATATTCACTGATTCACGATTTTCCTTTCGCATATCCAATAATCACAGAAAAAACAATCACAGTTACGAGTCAGGACACCCACGTAATTTTGCTTTAGCATTTTTTAGTTCCCTTTTATCTCTCTCATTTTTGTCTCTTCTTTAGTAAACTTATAATGATTTTACGAAATAAAACACACAAAAAAACATTATTACATTATAATAATTGAGATTTCTAAATCTCCATCTAATGATGTTTAACATTATTTTTGCAAACAATAACAATTCAATTTCATAAGAAATTTGTTCTAAAAAATTGGTAAAATATCATAGGTATTAGTACTATAAACTTTGTTTTAAAGCATGAAATATGTATTGATAAAATTTCAAGAAAAAATCAATACAAATTTGATAAAGATAGATTTGTCCCCTTAAGTATTAGGAGAGCTAGTGATTATTAAAATAAGAAAATACAACTTATGTAAATGTAGTAAAAATAAGTGTTTGAGGTTGTTATGAGTTTGTAACAAAAATTAATGAAGAAGTATGATTTGATTTCGAGAATGATTATGTAAACATTGAAAAAGAAAAATGAATGAAAAAAAAAACATGGGAAATAGTATAAATATTGCTAAAATGATACATAAGCTTAAAGATCCCAATTAATCGATTACCAAATAATTAAATATAAAATTATGTAAGTTTTTTAATGAAAATGACATTGTGTTTGTAAGTAAATGATTTAGAGGCATGTTGGATCCAATTTTAAATTATGATCCATAATTTAAGTCAGTTTTTATTGCATGAAATAAAAGTCGAATACTTAAAAAAAAAAAAGTTAAGACAATAAAAGATAATTTGAAATTTCATGGGAGTAGATGAAAGAAAACATATTGCACAATAATTGTTGGATTGATAAAAAGAACATAATTACATCAATTTTTTTTAAGTTAATAGTCTAAAGGAAATATTTTTCTAAAATTTATTTATACATTTGTCATTTTAAAACAAATTATCAGATTTATAAGATATTTGGATGATATTATTGAAGAAATCAACTTTAAGATATTGTTTATAATATAACAAACAATAATTTTTAATTATAGAGTAGTGGAGTTTTAATGAAAAATAAAAAAAAAAATTCTAATTGATCTCATGTACAACATCTTATTTTAACTTTATGTTATATATGAGAATAAAGATACGCATTCATCAATATAATAATCTAAATATTAAGGAAATAAACATTACTTATATTCATTATATGATATTTTTAATTTTTTTTTCAACATCACTTTATAAAAAAAAGAAAGAAACTTGTTGAGATTGTTTAACTTGTTTGAACACCTTTTACTTGACATTAGTAATATAAATAATAATAAAAAATATTTTGTTGATAAAAAAAATATGAGATAAGAAGAACAAATACGAGAAATAACAAAAATAAATAATGAGAGAGATTTCGTATAAAGAAACAATTAAAAGACTCTAAATTTTAAAAGATAAAATTAAAGAATCTGTATCTAAGTGATTTACTAATCTAAATATAAATCTATAAAAAATATGTTGAAATTGATAAATGTAAAACAAAATCTATCTTTTCTTAAAATTAAGTGTATTTTCTTTAACTATCACGTGTTACTTTTTCTAAAAAAATCACAACAAATTAATCATAGCAAATTAATATTTTATGTATCAACAATAATATAAAAAAATAGGCAATGATAATAAAAAAATAGATATAAATCCAGCAATATAATTCATATTTGTTAAAATACTCGATAAAAAAATAAAACATAAAAAACAAAATAAAATTATCACTTTCTGTACAAAATTTAAAATCATCCAATTTTAAATAATCTAATAAAATTATAAATTTGGATGAATACAGCTAAATCTAATTGGTCCACGTCACCAGCCACCGGCAACACCGTTGGTCAGGGTTAGGGTTAGGGCTGTTTTGGAAATTGAAAAAACCCTCACTTGCGCCGTCTTGCTGCCATTTCATTTCTCTCAAGACACTCACTCTTCTCTTCCCTTCTCAGCTTCTTCTTCAGCTTCGGATTCAGGTTCACCTGCTCTTACCTCAATTCACCTTTCTCTTTCTCTTTTCATTTCCACACTTCAACGATTCGCTAATACGACGTAGTTTCGTTTGGTTCTTCTCTGTTTTCCGAACAGGTTAACTCAACCAACGTCGCCATTTGACGCCACAATCCATTTCCATGGCGTATATAGTAAGTTCACGCAGCTTCTTCAATCTTCAGATTAATCAATTAATTAATATCTATTTAGCTTTAATTTGAATGAGTTGTTTTTGTTTTCGTTTTAATTAGCTTGCGTGTTTGTTTGGAATGGTTTACAGGAATTAGATTGTCCGGCGAGTGTTAAGAAACAGTTGGCGAAGGAGTTTGAGGTGTCTCTGAGGACAACGGTGCCTGATGAACCCGATGTTGTGCCTTCAGTTGAACCCTGCGCTGCCAAAGCTGGTGTCAAATTCGCTGATTACCAATGGTTAGTTATGTGTGAATTGTGGAAATGGATTTAGGGTTTTGAATTTGGTTGCGCCTTGTGTCGCTGATATTAAGATGCATGTTTGCAACTTAATTGCACCGCGGGTGCTTTTTGAAGGTAGCTCGTCAATGTTTTCGTTTATGGTGCAGTAATAATGCAATGGGTATATTTGCTAAGGTAAAAGGAAAGCAGTCAGGATTCAGGGGTCCCCCGGCTGTTGGTCAGGTATAGGAAGTCATGGTTGATTCTCTTTCTTTTTGTTTTTGCGTTTTTCACTTTTTAACTATTGAAGTTGACATGTTGTTGGTAAAGGTCCATTTATTTGTGTTTTGTTTGTGTAGGCAATAGTTAAAAATCTTCCGCCGTCTGAAATGATAGAATCATGCTCTGTCGCTGGTCCTGGGTTTGTGAACATTGTTTTGTCTAAGAATTGGATAGCACAGGTGATTGCATTTTCTTTTCTATCTTCTAGTTTTTGAGCAAGAGATGTAATGCGGATATTGTTTGAGTCTGTTTTTATTTTACTGTTCTCGGGAGGGGCGTATCTGAGACATTTTTCCATTTATTGGAAGAGTGCTATAATATGATTCTGATGGTCTTTTATTTTGTAACTTTGGATTATTGAGTTTATTCAAAACCTTTATAGTCCTTTAAAGTGAAAGAACTCATCCTGCAGAGATTAGAGAGGCTGTTGATTGATGGTATTGATAGCTGGGCACCACAACTTCCAGTGAAGACAGTTTTGGTTGATTTTTCCTCACCTAACATAGCAAAGGAAATGCATGTTGGCCACTTGAGATCTACCATTATCGGGGACACATTATCCCGAATGCTTGAATTTTCACGTGCAGAAACTCTTATACGAAGGAATCATCTTGGTGACTGGGGGACCCAGGTAGAGTCCTCTTTTCAAGGAATGCTATTTGTGTTGTGAAATTGAAAATTCTGCATGTTTGAACTCAGGTTAAATGGTTTATGTGACTTGTGTTGTTACTGCAACTTTGACATACAGTGTAAAAAAACTAGGTTCCTTTGGATAACTTGTAGCGTTGAGCAACATAATTGCAACTGTAATTTAATAAGATTATGTTTGTTAGCATCATTAGGCTTGGCTTTTAAGTATGCTTAGGAGTATTTTTTGTGTAAGTTGCTTTTGTAGCTGTCTTCATGAGCATGAACACATTACATCCTTCTTTAGTGGACGAAGGTACGATACAAGTTTTGTACCACTTCTCTGTTGTACACTAACCCATTGCAGTTAGTGTCCTAGATCACCGCTCTCTATCTGTATCTCTCCCTCTCCCTAGATAAAATATGTTGGATATTGAACCATTTTAATTAGTCCCTAAATTAGGAATGTACGTTTTTCTTACAGGGATATTTGTCTGTCATATTTTCTTGAATCATAATAATGTTCTATCTGGAAATTTCTCATTGGTAACATATGGCTCAAAGTCCATGTATTTGTTTACAGTTTGGGATGCTAATAGCTCACCTCTTTGACTCGTTCCCAAACCCAGAAGATTTCAATGAAACAGCTATTGGGGACCTCCAGGTTAGAAAATATATGAAATCAAACTTTATTCCATTTATTTTTGATTTAGATGTCATACATTGTTCTGTTAGCATTTCTTATTGAGACCAGAGATATTTTTTTGTTCATTTGATGTTTACTCATTCTAAATAATTGAATTACATGTTGAAATAAAAAGTATCCAGTGCTTGAAAGGAAAGTGATCAGTTTTATTTGCATCTTTGATAGAAATTGGTATTTTATGTGTATTTTTTTTTTTTGTGAATAAACTTTGGACATAACGATCTGCTGATTGAAATCAGTTCTATACCTGTATATCCAATTAACCAGTCACCTTTCTTTTTTACTGTAAGAATAATCTAATTTATCAAATAAGTGATGTCAGAAATACTCGTTTTTTTGTTTTTTTTATTATTTATGTTGTTCTTTTGTTAATTCTTACAACTGATGAACACTCAACTTTGAAAGGAAATGCTTATAATGTGTCATGAGGGATAATATTCTCATTAGTTGTCACTTAGTTTTAAACTTTTGGTCAAATATATTTCTATTGTGACACTTTTTGTTGCACTGGATAAGTGAATTATTATTAGGGATTGTGAAGTTCATGTGAGTTGGTGTATTTTTAGGCATTTTACAAGGCCTCCAAAGTGAGGTTTGATAATGAACCTGAGTTTAAGCTGAGGGCACAACAGTCGGTGGTCCGACTCCAGGTATTTCTTTCTTGTCTTGTATGTTTGTAAGATCTTAACGACCTTGGTTTTAAATTTAATGTGTGTTTAATATTGACTTCAGAGTGGAGAAGAGGTTTATCGCAAGGCATGGGAGCGAATTTGTGATATTAGTACGGCTGAATTTGAAAAGGTCTATCAGCGCCTTGGAGTTAGATTGGAGGCAATGGTAGGGCTTCTAGTTTCCCTTTTGACTGACTGAGTTCACCTGTCGTGTCTATTGAATTCCTTTTTACCTTCCGCAGGGAATATTCTAAAATGTTTTGTTATTGTGTTACAAGAGCACTGCTACACTACCAACTATATTCATGCTTAGAATTTTTTGGATTTAAATTATTTCTTTTGGCCTGATCTCCCCATATTCTGTCTATGAAGTCTCTGTTTTTTATCTGTTTTCTTTCTTTTTTTTTTTCTATTCAAAGTTTGGTTGGGTTCTCAAATTAGCCTAAGAAAACTGATTTTTTTTTTCTTGCTCTCAGAAGCAGCATAATAACTTTAGTTTTCTGATGCAATTTTATTCCCAACTAAGATTGAAATTAGGACTGTTTATGAAACACAACTTCTCTGCATTTTTTATTCATTTACAATACATTTGTAGCCAAATTTAACAATAATGCCGCATAAAAGGCGTTTTTTTTAAGCTAATTATGTGCTGATGTGCAATAAGTATAACGATAAGTAGATTGAATTAATGGATTTCGTTTTGTAATAACGTTATGTGTTTATTTGATTCAATATGTGTTACATTTGACTGTGTACTGAATGATAATATATATGGTTACAGGGAGAGAGCTTCTATAACGATTTAATCCCTCCAACTTTGGATAAATTGGATAAATTAGGGATGATCCAAGAAGATGACGGTGCACGTGTGATTTTTGTTGAGGGTGTAAATATACCAATAATTGCTGTGAAAAGGGATGGGGGCTTTAACTATTCTTCAACTGATATAGCATCACTCTGGTTAGTTTACACTCATAATCATACCTAGTTACTGTCAGAGTTACTGGCTCACTTCAGTGGTTAAAATTTGTTACTGATTGTCCTTCAGAAGCTACTACGAATAGTTTCTGGATATGTTACATATTAGACAATGAGAAAGAATGTTTGATCCACAATTTTGATCTGTTTCAAAAACGCACTGTGTGAAGTTTATTCGCCCTTTATATGGGGCTATACACTCTTTATTTTCATATAAACTGTGTTTGTATCAACTGCACATAGTATGAATGTGGAGCACAAAATTTATTGACATCAGAAGTTAAACTGTAATGATTAACTGTGCTACTCTCATCATGTAGGTACCGTCTAAATGTGGAAAAACTTGACTGGAATATATATGTTACCGATGTTGGGCAGTGGCAACACTTTGATATGATTTTTAAGGTATATCTCAATTCATGTTTTTTTATGGTTTGTGTTGGCTACCGCCGTTTTTTGTTGTAACCAAAACTCTTTGGTATGCTTTATCCAGTCGAATTGCCCTTTGTTATTGATGAGTGCTTTGGATAGCTGATAGGCTACAGTATCCTTGGCTAGTTATTCTGTCTCAATATTTTTCTTGCTCATTTCATATTTTTTTCAGTTTTCTAGAAAAGTCATGGACCATGACATATTTCTGGGGCTAATGTGCATTCTTCTAACAGCACTTCCCAGTTTTTTTTCGTTCAATGCTTAACATTATTTTTTTTTTTTCAATTTTTCATAAGAGAAAACTCATGGACCATGACATAACTCTGCATTTTTGTCTGATGAGACAAAAGAATGTCTGATATCCCTCCAAATTTTTCTTTCAGGCATTTAGGCGTGCAGGATGGCTGCCAAAGGATGAAAATGAGTTCCCCAAATGTACACATGTTGGCTTTGGTCTTGTTCTCGGGGAAGATGGAAAACGATTTCGAAGTCGCAGCAGTGATACTATTCGATTGGTAGAGTTGCTTGATGAGGCCAAAAAACGCTGTAAAGCTTCCCTTCTTGAACGTGGTAAAGTACTTGTTGCCCAGTGTGATGTTTAGTTTTTCCTTTTTTTGCATGCAAGCATGAAGTGAAGTGCAAACATCAATGAAGTCAAGTCTGTACTTGATTAAATTGTATTAATTCATGTGCTTTTTAATCTTATTTTGTGAGAATCTTGAATACATTGATGGTTAATCTTCCAAACCCTCTTCCAAATCCTATATACTCTTAGATGCTGTTAAAGATTGGTCCGAGGAAGAGATTGAAAAAACAGCAGAAGCAGTTGGTTACGGGGCTGTTAAGTAAGCTCCTTTTACTCAATCCCTTTTTTCCTCTACTTTTATATGCTAAATCAACATTTTGCCCTGGCTATAGATGTGTTGGCAGTTGCTCCATTGTAGCTGCATTATCATGTGCCAAATTATTGACAAACGTATCACCTAACAGTTTCCTGTTGACTGGTTTTTTAAGCTGTATTTTTATAGGGTACTTTAAATTCTGAACTAATATCTGAATCCTATTAATGCTTACTAATATTCACTGGGGTTTCTGATTGTATGTGCTAAGTGCTAACCCTTAAATCAGAACAAGTAATGAGTTTGCTGGCCATTCTGTGAATTTTCCCGCTAAATGATAGTCTAGGTGTTCTATTTAGGTTCACTTTTATTTAACTTAAATTTCTACATATTGCTTTTAGTTGACTTGACAAATCTTTCTATTGCAGTTTAATTTTTCCTGTGACGAGAATAAGGATTGAGTTGTTGGCTTTTAGCCCCTTATGTTAGTTTCTTCAATTTTTGTTTTCAGGTATGCTGACTTGAGGATCAACAGATTAACGAATTACACATTCAGCTTTGATCAGATGCTCAATGATAAGGTTCATTCAGTGTATCCTAGTGTAGCTCAGTAATGAAGCATGTAGATTATTGACAATTATTTATGGTGGTTGTGCTATTTTTATTTCCCTTGTAACAAGCCTCATGAAATATAGGGTAACTTTCGAGATTAACGTGTGGGTAGGTAACTGTGGGTGGTAAGTGTAAATGTTATAGTTTTGATAAAAAATATAGGGTATATTCGTAACTGTCCGTTAGTGTGAGAACTCAAATCCTTTGATGTTCTCTTCAGTTCAGTTCCGGAGGTCGCTCTAAAGTGTACCCTTCACTTTAAGAAGTAGGAGCCTTTTCTAATTGTTAGCTCCTTATTTAACAATGGGTGTTGGAACTGCTAAGAATAATCTCCTGTTTGCTTTTGTTGAACTCTTCGTTCCAATGTAAACTTCCAACATTATTTTTGTCTCACCTTCCTAAATTTGTTATGAAACAGGGGAATACAGCTGTTTATTTGCAGTATGCACATGCTAGGATCTGTTCCATTATGAGGAAATCTGGTAAAGATATTGAAGAAATAAAGAAAGTAAGTTATTTTTCTTCCCGGTGTGATGATATACCACTTTATTAAATGCCATGAAAAAATTATTCAATTCAATTATTTTTCCATGGTGTGCTTAATTTGACAATACAAAACAAATGTTGTCTTTGTTTACACTCTGTCATGGTTGACTTGACGCTAGTCAATTTTGTTCTCATCTATTATATTTGTCATATGAATTCGTTTCACGTGTGCTTTATATGTAGTTAGTCAACTAAATATCGTTCTTTAATTTGTGTACATTCCTTCATACGTATTTCATTTTTCAATGATTTTGTGATACCACTTCGTATCAAGCGTGTTTTATATAGTCAGTGAACTAAATATCGTTCATTAAACTGTGCACATTTCTTCTTACTTATTTCATGTTCAATAACTTTGTGACAGAATGGGAAGATAGTGCTGGATCATGAAGATGAACGGGCATTGGGCCTTCATTTGATACAATTTCCTGAGGTAGGACACATGAAACACATAAGTTGTTCTTGTGCTTTAGACCCTTCCATGCTAGTAACGACTTGAATTTTGTTACTGGCATTCCATTTTCTTCATACAGAAGGCTATGTCATGGTTAATGCGACCTGACATTACTGTATACTGTTTTATAATCCAAAAGATACTTCCGTTGATAGGTTGGCTTTGTTGCTTATTTTTCAGGTTTTTGAGGAGTCACTGACTAATCTATTGCCTAATGTGCTGTGTGAATACCTCTATAATTTGACAGAAATTTTTACAAAAAAGTTTTATACTAATTGCCAGGTATACTTCTAAAGTCATTACCTTTATGCTATTTTATACGCACTTCCTATTCCTGTATAAGTGGTACACATAAAAATGCCCAGTAGCATATCTGTATGTTTATCCCGAAAAATGTTAAAGATAGGTTAATACACATACACTCACACACACTTTTAGTTATTCTTTTGTGAAATAGCTGATGGTGCATTATCACCTAAAATTTCTCTGTTTCCGTAAAAACTTTCTCAATATTGCTTTGTTGAGTGTCACACACTAGAAGATTCGGTGAATGAATAAAGTTGAGATTGGATCCATGCAATTCAGCATTTTTTTACCATTGGCAGGTTGTTGGGTCGCCTGAGGAAACTAGCAGACTCTTGCTATGTGAAGCAACGTTAATTGTGATGAGGCAGTGCTTTCATATCCTTGGAATTGTACCTGTATACAGGCTATGACCTATCGGAAGAGCTTTTTGTGCAAATTTTTGCAACAGATTAATTTTGTCTTCGCCGGTTTAGGAAACTATTGTTCTTTCTAATGATCTGTCTATTGTATGAAGGGAAAGTAAGAAAGTAGTGTACTACTGATTGTAGTTGTACTCAGAAGGTTATTTAAATTTTGATTCAATGCTATACGGGCTGTTTCCTTTAATTTTTTGGGTCTTGTATTAGTACTTCATTCTATGTTATTTTCAGTTATTCTTTTTATTCTTTTATTTTTCTAATTTTAAAACTGTGCAACATGTTTTCTTAAATTTTGTTTGGCCGAACTTTTTGTGAGCCTAAAATAAGCTACACTACATCGTTTAAGGTTTGTATTTATGAGTATCTTTTTAATCTTATTAGGCCGATTTATATATAATTTTGTACAATACTAATAATTTTGAAAAGTTATTTCTACCTTTTGGCTATAACTTTTATAAGACAACTTGTGTGCTCTACTGGCACTCTTTACCCGTATGCCCATAATGACCAGATCCTCTACAAAGATGTTGGAGATTATATGTGCGATGAAAGGGGGAAGTAAGGTATATATGGGTAGTCTATATTTGGACTACGTCAATGTATGTTTTTTTTTTTTTTTTTTTAATTTATTTTTACCACGGTTGATAGTTAATCCAATCCATCAAATGTCTATTATCATAAACATAAAAATTTGCAGATAGATGAGGCCATCATAATTTCGTGTTGCACCTCTATAGTATACGTGATTTCTGTTTGTTTCTGCATTTTTTCATACCTCTTTATTTTGTATTTTTGACAATCTTAGATCATTATCATTGTGTTGTACATATCTTCATGAATGTTTATGTTGTCGAGGATGACGGTGGTTGAAGTCTGGTGATGAAAGTGATTTAGGCGGTTGCGGAGAGCATTTGAATCCAATTTGAAAGTCAAATTTTAAAAACTTGTAGAAAGCGGATGAACACTGAATTAAGAAGAAAAGATTCAATTCGAGATACAATTATATTAATTATATAGCAGATTACACATTTAGATATATAAAATTTAGATATGTAAAATGTATATCAGATTAGGTGAATCTAATATATATGTTACAAATCCGGTATAAATAGATATTAACATATCTTAAAAAGGCAATATAAATTTTAAGATAATGTAAATAGTGTTAGCTGAAAAATGCTAGATTACTTACATTTGTTATGATGACTTGTTTTCATCAATTTATTTCAATTTTAGAAAGGTCAAATAAACTAGACACTAATGAATACACTACAAAAATAAAAATATTAAAAAGTAACTTTCTAAACAACTGTTGGGAGTTTTAAGGGAAATAATAACTAAGTTTATAATTTTACAACTTTTCAGTTTTCGAATTTCATAGACAAAAATTTCAAAATATTCATATAAATTTACCCTAATTTTATTTATATTTTAACACTAATTTAAACATTAAATACTATGACTAATTTTCTACAATAACTAAATTGTTGCATTATAATTTTATTATATTACAAATCTTCCCTATACTTGTTGCGTACCTGCATAAGAGATCCACTAAATTTATCAATATCAATGTATAGCTAATATTTATCCATAATATTTAAAGTAAAAAATAGTCTTAAAAACCATCTAAGATTTAATTATTTTATTTTAAAGTGAAAAAAAGACGTCATTATTTTAATTTATAATAAATAAAAAACATATAAATAATAAATGCATTATTACATATATATATATATATATATATATATATATATATATAAAGTGAATATATAAATTTCGATAATTAAACATTTTTGTTACGATTGATAACTGTTTGTTCTTTTGTCCTGGTAGATATTTTTTCTGTATACATTATTTTTTTTACAATTTTAACTTTTTATCTTCCTTTCATAATATTCATACTGTGAATATAATGATAATTTCCCTATTTTAAAACAAAAACATTATACATTAGTTTTCTTTTTGGTGTATTTATATTATAATTAGTTATATATAATTTTTTTGAAAAATGAGTAATATTTCCCCCCTCTTTGGAAGTCTTTTATATATATATATATATATATATATATATATATATATATATATATATATATATATTTTATATATTTTTT
>Ga0209489_102351_pt1 | contig 38619 bp, 23 predicted proteins | sample SiratrowhiteBW_FD_187527 | JGI IMG/M metagenome (GOLD analysis project Ga0209489, IMG submission 187527) | Root nodule microbial communities of legume samples collected from California, USA - Siratro white BW (SPAdes) (version 2) | ecosystem: Host-associated > Plants > Roots > Nodule | place...
TATATATATATATATATATATATTACTATCCAATAACCTTCTTTGTCACCCATAACCATGTTTAATTCGTTAAAATCTCTTAAAACTATCTGGGCGACACACAAGTGCAAGAGCACTTGTCGGAATTTGAAAAAAAAAAGTTTTAAAATCTCATATTCAAGTTTTGTAAAATAAAAAGAAAGAGTAAAGAAAAAGTTAATAGTTCTACCTAATTGATGTAACTTGAACTAATCAACGTTTAAAGTTAATTTTAAATATTCGAAAGCTTTAAACCATTTTTTTTTTCTCTTTTTACATAGGAATTACTTTTACTTTTACACAGACATAATTAATCAATCAAAACGATTAATGTCCCTACTATATAATATGTATTTTAATATGCTAATAAGGAGATCATTCCACAAGATAACGGTTTAATTTATATTTCAACTTTTTTTCATTTTTTTTTTTGGTTGGATATATTCAACCTTTACTTATTGAAACACCACAACAATTGCTCAGTTTACTTGGCAAAATCAGAAGCTTCTAGTCATGATTATCAGCTCATTAACTTTTAAGGGGACAGGGTGAGATCAAATCCATTTTACGTTTATTTATTTTATTTTTTTTCAAAAGAAGTTTAGATGAGTTAGATCTTAAAATTAATTGAGTAAAAATGTGAACTCTAGATTACATGGTGGTATTTACACATTATTATCCACTAATAAAGTTTTCATATTAATATTAAAATTCAAGTTAATTCCATTTTTACTGATAGCGAAAATTCAATTTACATACTTATGAAATATGAATATATGATTCTTATATACAAACATTTTTGTTGGTCCACTTCAATTAGCTTTTGAATGATGGTGAATCATCTAGCTCCGGATATGCATGTAGTATATGATCATGCCATATAATGCACACACACACACATTCAAACTTTAACCAAACACACACTTTTTCTTTGGGTACTTGGCATGATGCATATGAAGAATGAACACAAGATGGCACATGTGAGAGAACAAGAGTATGAGTAGTGCTTGTAAGAGGAGTGGCAGGTTGATGAGATGGTGTTGGTGAGTTGGGAAACACAATGGGACCCTATCACAACCCACACTCCCTATTTCACCACTCCCTTGTTGAAGGGTCAACCTCACTGCCTCTCTTTTTACCCTTCAACCCTCCAACACCTTCCATCATTTCTCACAACGCCATATGGAAGAGTGAACAAAAACTTGGACAAAAGAGAACTGAATGACACGGTGTGCACGCAGCAAAAGCATGTTTACTTGTCTGCAACTCCTTTGTGTCTGTGCTGTGTTAATTTGATTCCTTTTCTCATCTCTCTGCAAGTTTCAATTATCAAAACTTACATTGCATGCTAGCTAGCTAGCTACACATATGCTATCATTTGGTTTTCTATATGCCCACGTGTTAGGGTAGCATTCATATGCGTGTCTGCATATATATGATCACTGTGCATGCATGCATCATCAACAAAACAAAGGGCTCATTTTTCACATAAAACACAAATGTGGCTTAATGGCATCTAGAGAAACTTATACAATTTTGAATGAGTTTGGAAGAGAGAGAATAAAAGTTATCATATGTTTAGATTGGTTTATCTTTTAAATTTTAGATCGATTAGAAATGAAATCTTAATAAAATTTTTTAATAGTTTATAAATAAATATAAATTTTATTTTACAATTCGATTTTATGAGGTTGAGTTAGGTTTATAATTTACTTTTTATTTTTTATAATATCAGAATGTATCTTAACAAAATTGTTAAGCCTATTAAACCACTCTTCTATTTATTATCATATTATTCTTACATATATAAGTTTTAGACTTGATCAAAATTTTTTAATTTACGATAACAAACATAAAGGAGTAACATTAAACAGTGTGATATTAGTTAAAATCATAACAGCCCTGAACCATTAAACATAAAGGAGAATTTATCTATAACATATACACACCAAAAAGTATTACTGTTCCTTGCTGAAATTTTTGAAATAACAATTGTAGCCTCTGTTTTGGAAAAGATCTGTGAGTGGATGTGACAGTGAAATTGCATTTTAAGTTCGTTGAATCTGACACTACTTTTGTTAAAGAATGAAAATGTCAAATGGCCTTTCATTAAGAAGTTAGGCAAAGTAGATCACGCATCTTAATTAGGGAGTAGTAGTGACTAGAGAATCTTGTCCATTTATCTTTGCCCTTTCAGTTATCTCAAACAACATGTTTTAAGGTTTTTCTTCACATATGTTGAAACTAGTTGCATAGGTGGTGGCTTTTACTATTCTCAAATTTCAATTTATATACGTAAGGTTTTTTTTTTTTTTTCAAATCTATGTAGATGGATGTGGCATGGTTCAAAATAACGTAGACTTTCAATTTATTCCTTCTTTTGTCTTATTAATTACCAATATTATGACTAAAGGTTCTCCCAGAGGTGACTTTAATATCTGTCACTGAGGTAACAACCCATTTTCTGGTAGTGATATGATGCCTCAACCACATTTATTAGTGGGTTAAAACCTTAACTTCAACCCTCCTTTTGGAAAATTGTGATCAGCCAGCCACTAGTCTTGAACGTGTGCTCTTTTTTTTAAACTTTGTTTCAATCTTTCTTGAGTTTTTTTCCTTTTCTTTTTTTATGGTATAATAGGTTTGCAGCACCTGATTTTCTCAGTGAGTATAATTTTGGACCACAAAGCTGAAACAAATATCTAAGTTAATTATGACTTTTACCGCAATTATCTGTAATAGTATAAAACTATTTTATATCATGAATGCATAACCTTTAGTTTTATATCACAAGTCTAGAACAATAATTTTGGGTGGGTCTTTCTCTCTAAGTTTATTTCCTCTTCAGGTCTTGAATAAATCAAGGGGTCCATCTAGGTTTTAAATAGTGGTTGAATAAGGGATCCACTTTTTGAGGAATTTCGTTTGAGACTTGTTACTTTGTCCCCAAATCTAAGACAATTTCAACTTTTGCACTCAAGCTTTATTTCTCCATACTCTTCTTGTTCAACTAATTAGAGAATTTTTGCTCTCTCCAAAAAAGAAGATCTTAGGTTCAAATGCATGGAAAGATGACAAAGGGATAAGGTTATAAACTGGACTTCAATTCTATGAAAAGATGACAAAGGTGATAAGATAATATTTTAAAAAGGAATTGATTACCCCAAAAAAAGGTGACAAGGAAAAAAAGAAGAGAGAAGACCACTTAGCTTCACTTAGTGGTAATCTTCATATTATCATTTGTTGTTACCTTAATTAAGTATTATTAAACACTTTTTGCTTAGTACATAAGCATAATTATGCTCTTGTAGATTTTACCAGAAAATATCAATCAGTGACCGCAGACTATTGAAAAATGCAAGGCACTAAATGAGGACAAACATTAATTATTACCAAGAAAAAAACTGAAAACAAAGGTTAATAAAATTAACATGTTAAACCATTTTATTAGTAGGTTATAATGACGAAGTTTGTGGACCATCTCGCGTAGGTGTCTCAATCAATGATTTCGCTAAATATTGTCGCAATAGGTTTCAATTCTTCTGAGAGACAACTTATTAGGTAGATCAGCTAGGTTGGTCCAAGGAATAATCGAGAGTAAACGAATAAAATCATAATCAAATTCAACGATCATACATATCTTCTACCCAAAATTGCAAACATTAGTTTATATATCTAAAATATGAACTCCAAATCATGGAAAAAATTCTTTAATATATAGTTGACATGTTTAATAGTTATTTAACATGTATTTGTTAATATTTAGAGTATCTTATGGAACTATTTTAAGTTGATCACGTATCATATTTCTAACTCGCAAATTTATATTTATACATTGACTTGATTGTAGAGTATCTAGAGAAGTGTTTATAAAGTTCATAAAAGAATAATAAATAGTTTTTTCACTTGACAAATTTTCTTATTCAAATCAATAATGATTACTCTTTGGCATACCGTATCTGTTATAATAATATATTAATACATGAATATAGCTATGTATAAAAGTAGCTGCATGTGTTTGCAGTCTCACCTTCAAACGTTTTTGTTTCTGCAACACTCTTAAAAGAACCCATGAAGGCAACTCTAAGATACTTAGCAGGAATGGCAGGCCCTAGTGGTTTTGGCTCAAACTCAACCGCTGAACAAGTCACTGAACATTCTTCTTGCTTCCTTCCTTCATCTCTAACCGCTCTCATCACTGGTAAGTCTCAAAAAGAGCATCTAGAGGGGTAAAAATAACCATGAAAATTAAGCTCAATTCTCATCTTCCACTTCCTCTGACATAATATATATATATATATGGAAACTCTCATAAACCAAGGTTGCCCTTTTGTATTTTATTTCCTTACCTTGTGTTTTTTCTTTGTTGATTGAGTGAGTCTGTTTCTACAGAAGCTGAGGGATTCATTAGTATGGCCATGCTACTTAGTTTTGCTTACACTTTCCCATTTTTGCATTTCTTTTGTACTGAATTCTCAGTTCTACATTTTCCTTTTGATTGGTCAGAGAAAAATTGAGAATTTAGTCCAATCTTTGTCCAAAATGTTACCCCAGAATTATTAGCCTAGTAACTGTATCTGGTGGTTTCTTTCTTATTGATTTTGCGGCATTGGGAAAGGTGAGAGATTAAGTTTGAAACCTGCAATCTCTCTCACATAACATGAGTATGCCAGTTTAGATATGCATGGTGTGGTTCTTTTAGCCGTAGCAAGATGAGGATCTGTGACTTTTGTCTCTTTTGTGCACCCTTCTCTCATCAAGACCAGACATATTTATCACTTGCCTACACTACGTACACCACAAACTCATGATCAGGATCATATCTCCTTTTTCCCACGCAAAAATAAATAGAAAACATACCCTCCAACATTTTATAATTCACCCTCGTCTAAGGATGACAAAATCTAAATACTTTACGTATTATTATTATATTTGTTAAGTAAAGCACGTGTTTTATACGTGGAATTAGTTTAACTAACAAGTTGTTGTTCATTTTGAACTTAGGGGCAAGTTCTGGTATTGGAGCTGAAACAGCTAGAGTGTTAGCAAAGAGAGGAGTGAGAGTTGTGATTGGTGCAAGGGACTTGAAGAAGGCCAGGGAAGTGAAAAAGAACATACAAAAGGAGAGTCCAGAGGCTGAGGTTGTTCTGTTGGAGATTGATCTTAGCTCTTTTGGTTCTGTACAGAGATTTTGTTCCGAGTTCTTAGCTTTAGAACTTCCCCTTAACATTCTCATGTAAGTTTTGTCTACCAACATATTGTTTCACCTTTTCATTTCATAGTAATGATGGTTATCATTGTGAAACAACAAGGACAAAGGCATTCATATTCTAGGTGATTTATACTAATAGTTAGAATAAATTAATTTTACAGAAACAACGCAGGGATATTTTCTCAAAACTTGGAGTTCTCTGAGGATAAAATTGAGACCACATTTGCTACAAATTACTTAGGTACTTTTCTGATTATTGGTCTTTTCTTAGGGTTTACATTCATATTGATGTCATTGTTAAATCCTTGGTGAAAAAATAAATCATTCCAAGATAACTATAAATTGGTGTCACTCTATAATTATTAAGGTATCATGTTACCATGTAATTCATATTCACATTCTTAAACTTGTAGAGGTTGCTTTTATTTTAGTTTTAACATAAACAAAGAGGCAACTTTTAAACATGGTTAAAGTTAATATTAAAGGAAGTGGTTCTCACTGTGATCTGCACCAGAGACAACCCTTTTCATTTTTTTTCTTTAATATTCTTTTTCACTTTCAGATAAAAAAGGTTACATCATCACATATCTAAAAGAAGTAACTTGGTTGGTTTAAGGTCCCCCACCAAAAACATATAATACACAATCGTCCATATTTTAGGCTCTTTTAGGGTCCACGACCATAACATGGAGAAAGCATATATACAGCACTTTCAGGCTTCATTTTGGTCCACAAACACTGAGCACTAGGCATGCGTTTTTCTTTATGGGCTCAAAGTCCAAAGCCCGTGTGGCCCGTCTCTAAAGTGCTGAGCTTTGTTTTTGGGATTCAAATTTACCGTTTCCACTTTTAATTGGCAAATATTATTATCCACAACTTAAAAGTTCATATTTTTTTCTCCTCAATTGCAGGTCATTTTTTGTTAACAGAAATCTTACTAGACAAAATGATAGAGACGGCAGAGAAGACAGGTATTCAAGGAAGAATCATAAACGTTTCTTCTGTCATACATAGCTGGGTGAAGAAAGATGGTTTTCGTTTCAACGACATACTCAGTGGAAAAAAGTACAACTACCTTGTTCTCTGCAAAATTATGACAGTTCTGATTGCTTACATTTTGGATACTTATTGCGTTTCCCTCTGGCAACTATTGTAGATATAATGGCACACGCGCTTATGCTCAGTCAAAATTGGCAAATATTTTGCATGCCAAAGAAATAGCCAAGCAACTCAAGGTTGGAATGACAAATAACTCCATACTTTATAGTACTTCTTATCTCTTTGAATGGTGATTATCATGCTTTTTGTTAGACCCACTACATTGTTCATGAAAATTGGAATATAATTGCAGGCAAGGAATGCAAGAGTAACTATCAATGCAGTACATCCAGGCATTGTGAAGACAGGAATTATTAGAGCTCACAAGGGCTTACTAACGGGTAGGTTAAAGTTTCATCAGTTAATAATTCGCACCCACTTTCATCTGATTCATTTTATCAAATGTTGAAACTACTAAGAATTGGTAAAATTCCACGCAGATTCCCTATTTTTTATCGCATCAAAGCTACTCAAAACAACATCACAGGTGTGTAAACAAACACGCTCGATTGAATACACTTACGTGCAGTGATTGAATGTAGGGTTGGCGTAGAATTATAGATGTAGGAAACAATGACGGACAACCATACATATTAGGCAAAGTTACTTTATTATGCATATAAAATAGTGCGCTTTGTAGAATTGCAGTTAAACTAGCAAGCAATGCAATATTTTCTCAATATGTCAATGCGTGTCTGCAGGGTGCAGCAACAACGTGTTATGTTGCTCTGAGCTCAAAAACAGAAGGGATAAGTGGAAAATACTTTGCAGATTGTAACGAGGGTAAATGCTCGAGCCTAGCAAATGATGAGTCGGAAGCACAAAAGCTATGGAACAACACCCATGCCTTGCTTCACAAACGACTATGCCAAGCAACAATTTGAAGCAATTCTCCTTTTCAAGACAACATGTATATTAGGTTATTCATTTACCTTAACCAGCTGGCTCAACTCAACATATGAGTCTTTAAAGGTAACAAAAAAAGACATCATAATCATAAGGCATTACTGTTAGTAGCCTTTCCTGTGTAGCTCGATTTTGATTATTTGTACAAATAAGAGAGCAATAAAACATAAATCTCTCTGCAAATGCAATAACAAAGCAACAGTTTATCTCCTCTATAAAGCAAATGAGAGCCAAAGCTGCTTCACATAATAATCAGGAACTATCCAAGACTAACGCTGAAAGGAAAACTGATAGTTGTTGTTTGTAAAAACACATTTATACGACTGTTCAAGACTCCACCTTCCAGTTACTCAATTTTTAAGTCAGGTAGGTGCTTCCCATTGATCAGGATTATAGATAATAGTAGCTAGTATCCAATCCCACGCGCTAGAAGGAAAAAGAAAATACATCCACCCACTGCGTTTGTGTTCCTGCACTTCAGACTTCTTCCAAGTGGTCGAAGTGCAGATTTAGAACACACAAGGGAAGATAAAATAATAAATAAAAGGATCATACAGATCCGTTTCTCAAATCCCAATACAATATTGACAGTGCCAAAACAAGATATCATCACAAGAATGACCGATCTTATATTTTACTGTAGCAGTATATCCACAATGGGGAAAAAATTTAAATTCTCACACAAACATCACATGGACCATACATGAAAAATGTACGGATCTTCTGGTTTATTATATACAGGTTCAGACATCCAGAAAGAACCTGGTTACGCCTTAACTAACATGTCAATTTGTTAGTAATAAGAGGTTCAAACTCCAGAACCTAGGTATGTCTCACACTAAACGTCAATTTGATAGCAATCAGAATCATTGGGCACAACCCTACTGAATCAGCATGTCTCATCAAAATGAGGTGACGAGCGTCCCCCACACCGCTTCATGTCCTGGCCTGTCATATATTAAACGTTAGAATAACTGATCTTACATACACATTGCAAACTATATATATGCAATAATCACAAACAATTTTACTTGATTTCGTCATCTAGAAATTCTGCCACCCAAGTTTTTATATGATTAAATTATTCCAGGAAAAATATTGATGATGGTGATACCCCTGCATCTGACGCACTGTCCACAGTAACAAGAATTGCATGGGCCAAATCTCAAACAAACAGGTAAAACATATGTCAACTTGTCCAGTCATGCAATACAACATTACCAATAACTAAAATACTGACTTTTCATGCCCAGTACATGTACTGACAGTGTTATCCTTCTGGTGTATTATGTTCTAATTTTTTTGCAGTCAGAATCCTTTCAATCAAGAATCCATAAAGCATAAATTAAAAAGGACGAATGATATTGAGTACACAATGAACGTAAAGTTTACCAAGTCTTTTCCCGGAATGATAATTGTATCAAAGATATAGAACAGGTACTAAAACCTATTTTAAACTTTGATCTGTCTTTCTTCAAAGTTCAGACAAAAGAGGGAGAGAAGGAAACTTTTAATTCAAATATCAATTGGTAAATTTAAAACCAACATACTATTGGATTACTTCTGAACCTGTTTAGTCTTAAAACAAATCACATTAAAACAACTTTTTCAATTTTTCAGTGATTAACAAACAAAATTTTAGTACCAGCCATATTGAACTGACTTATCCAGTTTTCTTGAGGTTTGCAAATACCCTCCTTTTTTTTCATATATCCGTTAAACCAGAATGGAAAACAAGAGGCAATCACGTTCATCAGAATGCCTCTCTACACAATGTTACAAGTCGTAGGAAAAATCCATTCTTAGCATAATCTTGTGAGATCAAAGCACAGAACCCAATTAAAACTATGTTTCCATTAATGATACAATTAGTCATGTTCTAGACTTCAAACATCAAATTAACTTTCCAAGAAGGTGATGAAGTTAGATGTTACAGGTCTCTATATTGTCTGTCACTCCTTGAACTCCAATTCAGGCTCACTTAAATGGAAACAAAAGCCCAAGTCCAGCAATAAGCCTAACCAACCATCTTTCTCTCGGCTTACATAGCTAAGTCATAACAAAAGAAGATTAAAAAAAGTGCTATGATATGAACTGATGAAGGAACTTCACTATCATAATTCATGTTTCAAGCATAATAGACAACACAGTAACTGAAAAAAAATATTTCATAAGGAGCATCCAGATATTGTTATAACACCTTGTGCTGAAACATGACATCAAATTCAACAAATACAAGGCCAATTTGATCCTTACCTTCAAACGAGGAGATTGACAAACAGATGATGCAGATCCAGGAGATAGAATTGCTGATTTTACCCGTCTTCGATTGACTTGTTTCTGGAGATGTGTATTACCTTTGGTGGGTTCACCTTGATGCTCATTTCCTACTGTAATGGTTAATATTGACGAAACCGGAGCAGATGCAGAGATGAAGGTGGACTCTTGGGGTTCATTTGTTGTCATAGATAGACTGCCTGATTAGTTGTAATTTAGAACCGACATTATTCATAAGCCCCACTTTAAATGTTTCAAAACAAGAGGGTAAAAGAACCACAGAAGTGATACAAGCTCAGTCAAGGTTAGGTTTGAATATATCTTTATATTAAATAGAATGCATGAAAAGTAATCAACGATGAGGAAATATGGAAGTTAATCAAAAAATTACTAAAAAGGTGCTGAAATAATTCCATGGTACATAAATTAAGCATTCAATACATTAATTGTCCCCAAATAACGGAAAAAATCATTACAACATTTTATTTGGAATTATTTATGTTAAATATATAATGAAATGTAAGAAATAAATTATGTTAAATTGACTGGATAAAAATTCTAGAAATGTGGTCATGATAATAACTTGGAAGTAAATATTTTTTCTAATAAGTTTGTTGTAAAAAAAAGAAAGCAGTTTACAAATTTCAAAAGCTGAAGATAAAGTAAAATAGCTTTTTAAAATTATCATACTATGGCACTATCATTGGTGTCATTAGACTTAGTGATAGCCACAGCAATAGTTTACCAGTGTGACAAAAACCAGCTCCTTCAGCCCCGGTTTACAGCAGTCACAGCTTCAAATAATGATCTGACTGGACAAAGGGCCAGAAGCCCCCCTCCCCCCATCCCATGAATGGAATAAATTGTAAGAGCTTAAATTGTACCTTGTGTCACTGCTTCTTGAAACTTTCTCCTCATTGTTTTGACAAATTTAAATAGCCCATTTGTCTTGTTTAATTCATGGATCAACTTGTCGATATCTTTGAGAGATGGTTCACAATTTAGCACTGAAATATGAAAGACTAAATTCAGATTTCATGAAGCAAAGTAATCTACTTTGAAACATTATAAACCAAACCATATATGATGCTCACATGTATAAGTGTCATCTGCATGACGGATGGTAAAACAGAACTCTTCATTTGGGTTGTTCACATCAATATTCTTGAAAGTGAATTTTACCCCTAAACAAGAAGATTTCGTGAGGATATCAAAATTGGAAGGAACAACTCTAGGACAAAAAGAATTAACTTCAATTACCATGTCCACCTTCAACATGAAAACCAAGGATCCTATTGTACCAAGATATGGCCTCCTGGACTTCATCTTTAAGTTCATTGCTTTCATTTGATTTCTGTTCAGATGCCGCCAAAACTTTTTATGGAACAAAAGGAAAGAGGGGGGAAAGGGAGGGTGGTTAGGATAGTTCATACTTCGTAATATTTCTCAACGGAAAAAAATTCAAATTTAGTAAGCACAGAAATGCAAATAAAGGAAAGATAAGAAGAGACAGAAACAGATAAAAAAAAATATGCCCTCATAAAAACAAGTGCGGAAAATAATATACAGATTAAATGTTCAGGCCACACTAAGCACTCCTCCTGGAATCTCTTTCATTAATTCACAAAAGAAAGGAACTCAACATTAAAGAGAAGAGTCAGAAACAGATAAAAAATATGCCCTCATAAAAACAAGTGCAAAAAAAAAAATATACAGATTAAATGTTCAGGCCACACTAATCATCCTGGAACCTCTTTCATTAATTCACAAAAAAAAAAAAAAAAAAGGAACACAACATGAATGACTTTGTTCTTTGGTACAATAAGCAGTTACGGGGATTTGAACATAAAGATCTCATGCGAATTATCCAAATGTCCTGACCACTAGGTCAACCCTAGAGGGTATAGAAACTCAATGAATTATGATAATGCTGGAACTGGACCAATTGTTGTATCCTGTAGCAAATGCAATACTTATCAAATGAGTTTGGATGAGTTTCTCCATAAAATCCTTCTAAGAGAGTAAAATATGAGAACAAAAAAATAAATTAGTTTCTCCATAAGTTAAAATTAACATAATCATGAAGTTCTTTATAGAAACTCTCTCCCATGGCTTTTTTCTAATTTGTACATAAATTAATTTCAACTTGTAAATAAGTTAATTTCATTTTCTCTTCTTTTAATGTTCTCTCAAAGAAGAACTTATGGAGAAGATCATCCAAGGATACCTATAGATAATAACTGCAATTGTAGCGAAACACGTGATTACTACCAAGCCGGTGTTGCGATACAACAGTGGCACATTCTTCGCACTTGGTTCTCCGCTTCTCAATCCTCGTCTTCAAAACTTCAACTCTTTCCTTCGCAGAAGCAATAGCATCTTTAAGTGCCATTCGCTTCGCCTCTCTCCGAGTCTTAACTGCACAAAAAGGTAAATCTCAAAAATTCTGAAAAAAAAAAACGAATTAACAGAGGAAAAAAAATGAAAGAGAGAGATTAAAATGCGCACCTGCGAGCGCCTTTACCAATCCATCCTCAGCCTCCCTCAGTTTAGCTTTAACCACAGTCAGTTCAGCTGCAAAGAAAGAAAGCGAGAAAGATTAAGAACAGTGTCGAAAAGTGTAAACCCTAAATTAGTTGTGATTAAGTGAGCTAGAAAAGTAGAAAATGTGACATTGAGATCGCGCGGTTTCCATTGCGGTGGCTGTGAGGGATTGGAGGGAGTTTCTGTAAGAAGCGACGAAAGCGTCGATGTTCTTCAGTCGGAGCGGGATATCGGTGTCGCAAATTGACGCCATCTTCGTTCGAACTTCGCGCTCTGCTTTCTTTGGCTTGGACGGTGCTGCAGAGAGAGGAAGGAAGGTTTGTGTTTAGCTTTGAAGCATTCAATGATGCTATGAATTTGATTTTGTTTGGAGCGGGAGAAAAGTGATTTCATAATTTCCAAGTCTTTAAAGACATGTTTGTTTTAAATTAAAGTTAGAGAAGTGATTTTACGAATTTCATAGTTAAGATTGTTTTTTTTAAATGAAATGTATAATATACATTTCAACACAAACTTTACATCCAAAAATATTTGAAGTTTATTAAAAGAAAAAAATACAAATACAAAAATACAAGAGATCTACAGTACCAACAAAATTATTTTTTTAATAATTTTTTGATTTGTAGAGCTGTCAATTCGTATGTTCCTTTTGTAAAAATATGAAATTAAAAGATAGACAAATAAACAAATTTTAAGGTAATTATATTTACTTTTTTATAAAAAAAAAACATGTTGAATAAACATAGAATCAAACTTTATTTATAATATTTTTTCAACCTTTCAATTTTAGTTTATTATGATAACTTCCATCAATTTTATTCGAGAATTGAAAACACCACATTATATATAAAAAAATAAAATAAGAAGAATCATTTTCTCTTCTAATTGGACCATTAATATTACATTTAATCCACCACATTAGAGGAGTATTCATATACATGCACAACTTTACTGTTTTTCTTAACATGACAATTAATGTTAATAATCTTAAAAGATGTAAAAAAGCTAACATAGAAATATCCAAGAGCCCTTTGACAAAGATTCATAGTAATAAATACTTTAACCATATTAATTGCATTAGTAAAATTAAATTGCTTACCCTCAAATTTACTTTTATTTAGTAAATACTATAATGTATAAAAAGAATTAATAATAAGAGAAAGTAGCATAAAACATGTGGTATATATGTTTATCATACATTTTTTTGAACATTTACAACTCAAAATAAAGAAGTTAAATCTAATCTTATTCTAAACGAATTAATCAGTGTTATAATGAAAGAAGTTTATCTTGTGTTTAAATGAGATATTTTAAGAGACTGATTTAATTTTTTGAAATAGATTATGATAAAATATTTTATTTGGATAAGAAATTTTAAAAGAAAATGTACAAATTTACTTAAATATTAAAATATACAAAAAGAATTATTAATAAAAGAAAGTACAATAGAACATGTGGTATATATGTTTATTATATATTTTTTAAACATTTACAGTTCAATTTAAACTAAAGAAACTAGATCCAATCTTATTTTAAACGAATGCTTCGATCAATGTCATAATGAAAAAAGTTTACCTTGTGTTTAAATAAAGTATTTTAAGAGACTAATTTAATTTTTTCAAAATAATTTATTATATAATATATTATTTGGATGACAAATTTTGAAAGAAATTAAAATTTAAAAAAAATTAAAAAAATTAAAATTTTAGAATTTTATAGAGCAATTGGATTAGTTAAAATTAAAGAATTTCATATTTCACTTAAAAAGAAAAAATTTAAAATTTTTTATATTCTCTAATTCATATTTTAGTCTTTCTAATTTAGATTCACTAGGTCTAAGTTGATTTCGGATGAATCTAGTATATGATTGATCTAATTTCATTTGAGGTGATTTTGATATAATATTTAAACCTAACACGATTTAGTTAAATTTGATTTAATTTGTCTTAATTTCATCTAGACTCACCATAAACTAGAGTGAAATATTTTTTTTGTAAGAAATTTTTATTTGTATATCCTTTCTTCAAAGAATTATCCTTTTCATTTTATAACATGTCAACTATTAAAAAATAATTGAGAAAACCAATAATAAAAATTAAAAAATATTTAAAAAAGACAAAAGTAATTAAACAATATGTTATAAAGAAATAAGTAGAACCAGCATAATTAAAACCATTATCAGGATTATGAATGATGCATTTCTACTATTTCACAACTTTCACATACTTCTTTTAAAATGTCGTGTATGATTATGGTTCACTAAAATAACGTAGATTACAGAGTAAAATCATTTTTTTTTTCTTATCTCTTTCACTCTATTTCAAAACTTGATTCACCTTCTCGTGTTAATGAATTATTTTTTTACACCCAACCCCAACTATATCTTACTCTTGAGTTGATGAGTTTTTTTTTTTTTAAAAACTCAAACCCAATTAAAAAATTAAGCATAATGTAATGTTTTTCTCACACATAATCTTCCATACATAACTTCATAAAGTTACTTCTTTGCTCTCACATCTCCTTGTTTATCGAGCATTATTCTCTTATTGTCTAAAGAAAATCACTTATGATCACATTAACATGAACGACAACTGTGCTTTCATTTTGCAAGAAACGACTACATATAAACTACAATCGTGCTTTCATGCATTTCGCAATAAAATAAATAACTCCTGTTTGCTTCAACTCGTCTTTCATATATAACTTATATCTCTTTATTTTTTGCCTAATCTTTTCTTTACTTATATTTATTTATGTAAATTTTAACTTGTATAAATAATTATATCCTAGACACGTACTAAATATAATTAAGACCAAATGAACTATCTAAATTTGTCAGAAGAACAAGGAAAAAGTTTCAACTAACAGTGACACAAGGTACAATTTTAGCTTTTAATTTAATAATAAATAATTATAATTATTTTCTTGAAATATTTGATTATTTATTAGATATAAGAGTATAATTTACAATGCCCTTTAAATGTGAATGAGTCTTTTTATATCATCATTGGAATTATACCATAGAAATTCAGATCCCCTTATTATAAAGAGTGATGCCCAAGTGGGAAAAAATAACCTTGATGTGGAGCATGTATGAAAAAATAGTAGGGATGAGTAAGATGGTAATCTGAATTCAATTATTATAAAATAAATTGAAATTTAGAAATGGCTCTACAGAACAAAAAATTAAAATTATTTAGAGCATTCATATTTTAAAAACTAAACTAAAACAACATTTAATTCAATTTATCACTTAAGGCTAGTTCATTTTTTTAACAATTATATAATAATAATGATAATAATAAAGATTTGATGCATCTAACAATAATTAAAAAGATATAAACATGATTTTAGTTCTTGCAAAAATTAAGAAAATTTATAGTTTTGGAAAGATAGATGAAAGAAAGAGTGAACATGAAGCACATTACTCAACTCACATAGTTTCTAACCATACAAATCATCATCTCCCTCTGCTGCAACAGATGAGAAAGGGTCTGAGGCACCTGTTGCAGTGTTCTCATTTCGATCTGGAAACCGAAACTCAGATCCAATTCCTCGTGACTGTTGCAAGGTCTGAGCAAAAAGTTGGTATTTTCTGATATCAGCATCACTCACACTCCGGCGAGCAAACTTCATAGACTCTTCAAAGTGAGCAGGCTTTATCTCAGACACCTCAACACTGTCATCTTCTTCCATGGCTTCAGGGTTTTCCCTTTTTCTTCTCTCCTTCTCAATACCCTGTTATTGTAGTTAAACAAGTGACTTTCAAACTTCCACAAAAGCTTAAAAGACAAAATGAGTTTCAACAACACATAAAAAGTCACACTAATGTGACATATGATATGACAATTCCTTTTAAAACAGTTCCAGAAATTGGAAAAAGAAAGGTTATTTCTAGACATGTTTTAATGAAAACTACTGAGAAAGGGACAAAGGACAAGAATGTTATTGATGGTTTAGGTTGGTGTCAGAAAATCTTTGACTTGCCATCATACCTTTTCAATGTCTTCCCTGATGGCATATTTGCATGCGCGTTGGCAAATTTCTGTTATGTCTGCACCACTGAATCCATGAGTATAGCTGGCAAGAGCTGCAAGGTCAACATCCTTTGAGATTGGTGACTTCCTCAGGCATGCCTTGAAGATTTGAAGACGTGAACTTTGGTCAGGTAAAGGGATGTAAATCAATTGATCCAGACGTCCAGGTCTGAGCAATGCAGGGTCTATAATGTCTGGTCTGTTTGTTGCCCCAATGATGAAAACTGTTTTCTTCGCTGTCATACCATCCATCTCAGTTAACAGCTGGTTCAGCACCCTATCTGCAGCACCACCAGCATCCCCCACAGAACTTCCTCGCTGAAGATTCAAAATTTTCAAAAAATATTACAAGATAAACCATTAGAAACATACTCTAGGTTCAGTTTGATTTTCCAGTAAATAGACTACCTTTTCAAGCAAGTATCAATTTTATCAATAATGGTCATAGAAAATTATGCATGAGCAACAAGTCATGAATGAACAAAATACTTTAACCATGATTATCCAGATGAAGTTTCTTACCTGGGTTGCAATAGAGTCAAGTTCATCAAAGAAAAGCACGCAAGGAGCTGATTGTCGGGCCTTGTCAAATATCTCGCGAACATTTGCCTCGCTTTCACCAAACCACATTGTGAGCAACTCAGGTCCCTTGACACTTATAAAGTTGGCCTGGCACTCATTAGCAATTGCTTTTGCAAGCAGGGTTTTACCACAGCCAGGAGGTCCATAAAACAGAACACCTTTAGAAGGTGACATGCCAAATTTCTCAAACTTCTCAGGATGTTCCACTGGGTATTGAACAGTCTACAAGAAGCAGAAGATTTCTTACATTTGTTTGCATATGCAAAAAGCTTAACTACATTGAAATGTACATGTGCAACATATTTAGGAATTAAGATACAGAATATCAAAATAACCTCCTGAAGCTCCCTTTTGACATTCTCTAAGCCTCCAATGTCGTCCCAGGAAACATTTGGAACCTCCACTACCTGCCAACAGCAATAACTCATGTCGTGGTTCTTGAAAACAATTGCTTCTGATTGGTTAAAATAACCATGACAAATTATTTTCATTAAGATTTGTAATTGAAATGATTGCATGAACAACATGGGAATCCATGGGATATGCTAAAGGAAAGCAGGTTTCATTTGGAAAACTGTGCTCTTTTATGTCTTTAAACTTATGAAACCCAATATCAAAGCTCTAAATTTTTTGGTTAAGAGTTAAGAAGCCAAACTCACTGTTTCACGCAGAGCAGACGGGTTCGAAGAAGTTAAAGCTGTTTGAAAGTGTTCATTAGTCACAGCCATGGAATTCAACACCTCAGCATCAATTGTTTCATCCTCTAAGTCAATGACATCCATTTTCTCCCGGATACATTGTAGTGCAGCCTCTGTGCAAAGAGCAGCAAGATCTGCTCCAACATAACCATGAGTATCTCTGGCAACTTTTTCCAGATCAACCTGAAATATGCACCATAAAATTGGAGTTGGGAAGTGCAAGATATACTGCCTTCAAAGCATAATGGTTTCATGGCAAGACAATTTGAATAGAATCATACATTGTCTGAAAGTTTCATGTTCTTTGTATGAATTCTAAGAACCTCCAACCTTCCAACTTCATCTGGTACACCAATGTCAATCTCCCTATCAAACCTTCCAAATCTTCTCAGAGCAGGATCAATACTATTGGGTCTATTCGTGGCTCCAATAACGATGACGTGAGATCGGGTTTTGAGTCCATCCATAAGAGTCAAAAGCTGTGAAACTATACGCCTCTCCACTTCACCATGTGTCTTTTCTCTCTTTGGAGCAATCGAGTCTAGTTCATCAATAAAAATGATAGAAGGGGAGTTCTTTTCAGCTTCTTCAAATGCCTTCCTGAGATTGCTCTCACTCTCACCGGCCAGCTTTGACATTATTTCTGGTCCATTAATCAAAAAGAAGAATGCACCAGTCTCATTAGCCACTGCTCTTGCAATCAGAGTCTTTCCAGAACCAGGTGGTCCATAAAGCAAGATTCCTTTTGGGGGCTTAACACCAATTGATTTGAAGAGCTGTGGATGTCTAAGTGGAAGTTCTACCAGCTCACGAATCTGAGCCATTTGTTTCCTAACACCACCAACATCATCATACCCAACTTCATTTAGTCTCTCTTCATCTTCCCGTTTGATTGGCTCTCCCTCACAGAATATTTCAGTATCAGGTGCCACAACACAGTATTCACTAGGATCAGTCTCTATTACCTTGAATTCAACACTACGCATCCCACCTCGAACAAGGAACAAGTCCCCTTTTCTCACAGGCCTATAAGACTCCAGAAAGTATGCTGTTAAACCAGAACACAAGTCACTTTCATTATAGAGCCAGCAAAAGAAAATATGCTATTGATCAAGAAATCGACTTACGCTTCAGATATGCATCAAACAAGTTGCCAGTTACACCCTCAATGGTGTCATCAATTGGAAGGATGTGAACTCGTTTTCCGTACTTCACATCAGGACATTGATTCACAGAGACAACATCTCCAAGTCTCACTCTAAGATTAGCCCGAACAACCTTATTCATCCTAATTTTTGGTTCCTCACAGAGTTCATCAACCAGAACAATACAAACTGTGTCCCTTCGCTTCTTTCCCTGTGAATACAACTATTTTTAGAATCACATTCAACTTGAATTAGCATAAATATTGCGATTCTGTGTACCTTTATCAGAACAGTGTCTCCCCGGAATAACTGAAGCTTCTCCATTGTTTCAGGGTGCAATGTAACCACAGAATTATCATCATTAACTGCTTCATCAACAACAAGTCGGTTAGGAGACTTCTTGCGTTCTAATATTGCTGTGGAATAATCCTTCTTATCACTTTTCCTGCACCAACCACAATCAGACCATTGTTTGTTATATCATCAATTAAGAAATTTCAAGTGTAATTTTAAACCAAATCAGCAGTGCTTTGACATTACACTTACTATATTCATGTTCATATGCTTAAATACCACAATTAATTACACCGAAAAGTGCTTCTGCACTGCCAAATCCTTTACCGGCGGAATAATATGAATGATAGACGTTTTAAATATAAAAAACAATCGCATATGCTTCCAACGAATTGAATTATGTTTAGAGAAATTTCATGACATTCCGGGAAATTCCATGATATTCTCGGAATTTTGTTACTGTTACTCAGAAACTTTCTTCTCTTCCCTGATGACTACGGAACCGTACCAAAACCTTAAATTTCTGAGGTACAATTTTCTTAAATGCACAAAATCGAATCTTAATAAAAACTGTATAATTCCTGTTCCAAACTATTGAATCGCCACCATAATATTTAATTGCTTGTAAGGAACATATCAGTTGGCAAAACACACTGACACACAAAAGAGAAGGCAAAACCCAGAAAGACACAAATAAAACAATTCAGTTACAACTAACTGCAGAAATTAACTTCATGCTCCAAGATCAAACACAACTTTTATTTCTCTGCCATAAGCCTGAAAATATACTTCAATTGTTTTCCAATTGCGTTTTATAATAGAAGAAAACGGAGCAAGAACATCACTACAATCACTAACTAGTTTCTTAGGAAAAAAAAAGTGAACAATACATAAGAACAACTCTTAAGAACAGTCATAACAGTCATAAGACTGTGAGAGAAACGCACGGGTCCGAAGAGGGTTGACCCATATCAACAGGGTTAGGTGAGGCTGGATCCGCCATGGTTCAGTGAAAACTCTTACTTGGTAATGATGATGATTATTTTAGCTTCTGCAGAAAACAAAAAGAATCAACAAATCAAAAGTATACTATTTTGTGTCACTGTGTGAATATATATAGTTTACAGAGGAATATTAAAACTTTCCTACTATCATTAGAATAACAATACAAAAAAATCTTTCCCTCATACCTTCTATATAATTTCTGAGCAAACGATGATTGTGAAGGTGTATAATTCTCTAACATTAGCTTATATTAGCTTTATGAAAATGGAACATGACACAATAGTATTGTATTGTATTGAAAAAAAAAAAAAAATGGGAGTTTTGGAACATGACACTAGTATTGTTGGGAACTCCAATAAGGTGCTTGCGAGTGTCCCTTAAGGTCGCTGGGAGTAGCCACGCATCACCTTGTTCTTACTTTTTTGTTGTTTCTATCACCCAGCACCGCATGCAGTGTTGCTCACGAAAGCAATATTATTAATTAATCAACTTTAGCATTGAAAGAAAAAGAAAAAAGTAATAATTCTTTCATACATTTAATTGCTAAAACATTCACCTGACTTCTTGCTTGATAGATTGATTTTATAATGTTAAATTATAGATTTAATTTTGAAAATGTTAAGATGTTCTTATTTATATATAGAATCAATCTAAAAATTATTAAAATAAATTTATATTATGTATAGATTCTTTCCTGTAGATTATATATTTATTTTTTGAATGTGATTATTAGTGATATAGAATCAATCTAAAAATTATCAAAAAGTACATTTATATTAGATATAGATTATTTCTTGTAAGTTTCAAGTCACCTTGAAATAAGCAAATTGAATTCAATTAATGTCATGTTCTTCCTTATGATATTTTGCTCTTTATCCGTTTTCATTCTTTCTCTTCTTTCTTGACAAATAATCCATCTTACTACTTCTCTTCATTTTTTTTTATTACTTTTGTATATATTTTTTTAAATTATAAAATAGATAACTTTTTTAATTTATAAAAATAGATAAATCCTATCACAAATATATATACGAGTTCATGTAAAAGAGTCGTAGAACACATATAAAATGCATAATTAAAAAGGTCGAATTAAAATTGTGCCACTGCACAATTTTAATAATAATAAAAAAATCTCTACAGATTGTTAGTAGTAGTATAACTTTAATTAAAAAAGTAATTGGTTCAAATTAGAATAATTTTTGTTTTTAATTAGAATAAATCCAATTAACTTGCATCAAATATTCGCATCAAATTATTAAGTCAATAAAAAACAACTTCAATAATGTGAAAATTATCCACAAAGCCCTCCTATACAAAAATTAAAATTATAATGAGTATTATAGAAAAATAAATCATCAATTAAGAAGAATTAATAAAATAAAATTTAAAAATATATGTAATCTGAGAAAGAACAGAAAAAGATAATAAAAAAAGTAAGAAATATTTTTTTCTTACAATAGTTTGATATTTAGAAAATAATGATAAATATTAAACTATCAATAATTTGATTTTTTAAAATTCATGAAAATGTGTTAAATGATGGTTATCCGTGTGTTTAAAAAAAAATAACATGCCTTATTTTTAAAACGGATAGATTTATTCCTTACATAAATTGATAGATTTATTCAATGCCTTATTTTTAAAACTGATAGATTTATTCCTTACATTGATAGATTTATTCATTCCATAATAGGTTATAACGTCTAGATGCTATGTTTTATTAAGTTAATAATTATATTAAAATGTTTCCACTAAATAAAAAAAATTATTTAGAAATTAATATTTAACTATCAAATTATTGTTAATTGTGATCAAAATAGATATCAAATTAAGTTTTAATTTTAATAACTATAAAATAGAATAACAATAGTTATTGTTTAAAACTTTTCTTTTTAACATGGATGATGAAGTTTATAACATTTAATTCGTCTGAAACTAATTGGCATATTTTCTTACCTTTATTTATATAATTTAATCATTCAAATTTGTAAAAGGAAATTCTAAAGAACTAAATTATATTAAAAGAAAAAATGTAACCAAAAGAAGTGCTTAGCACCACTTTTCATGAAATTGTATAGAAGTTGTGTATTTCAATCATTGAGAAAATTTTCTTATAAGTGTTTGTTTATTCAGTACAGCTCTTCATTTATCATAATACATTCAGATATTTCTGCCTTAACTCTTTCAACCCTTTCCTTAGCAAGTCTTAACGTAAAGAATTTATAATCTTCTCTCCAGACATAATGCTTTTGCTTTCACCGTCTGTGTGTCGTAATGTTCTGACCACCTTTCCATATCGAATCACTGTTATTCTTCACCTTGGACTTCTTCTTTTACTATAGTCTGATTAGCTTCTCTAGCCTTCCACACTTTCACTCCTTTATTCTGATACTGAAAACGATTTTTTTTGGTGTATTTTTTTAACAATAATACCTAAAATAAGTAAAAAAAATTATACTTTTATTAAAATAAGCAAATTGTATCAGTCAAATAGAATTTTAAATCAAGAAGTTCTTTCATCTAAACATAATATTTTAGAGTGGTCAAACATAAACATAATATTGTAGAGTGGTTAAACAAAATCGACATTGCGAAAAATGTAAACGCCTGGCCTGCATTTTTTTAATCGAACAGGTTTCCTATCAGCAACTACACGCTGTAGTAGCTCAGAAGATTCACGTAAAGTTTATGTGACTTAAAGAATAAATTGAATTAAGTTAACCCATTTTTTAACTCGTGACCCATTATAAATCAACACGTATAAACTAAAAATATAACTTAATCCATAAATCAACACGTAGTTATCTTATAATTATAACAAAACATAATCATATATTTTGAGTGAAACATAATTTTGATTAACTTTTTTACTAATCTTGTTTTATCTTTTACTTAATCACCTCTCTAAAATCTAATACACTTTTTTTTATTATTTATATTTTTATTATTCAATGTCAAGTGTTCAGATATTATATACCGTAGTCCATTTTTTTATCATCCATCTTTTATTTGTCATGTTATTTTTCGGTATCACATGGCTAAAATTCATTATTTTTTTATGCCCAAAACTATATTCGTATTTTGTTTTTTTTTTTAAATTATTCCTATATTTTTCTTTTCTTTTTGAATAACTTCTCACAGAGAGTGTAAGTAATTTTTTTCTTTAAAAAATTTAATAAGTACATGTGTAATGTAAAAATATGGTCAGTGCTGTGTTTTTCTAAAAGAAATTAAAGGTTTGTGTATGATTTAAAAAAATTAAGATGAAAGTATAGTTCAAAAAAAAAAACTTTAATAGATATAAGTGTAATTTATTTCTTTTTTCCGCATGAGATTTATGAAAATTAGAATGCAAAAATATTACATAAATTAAGATTGAGAAATTAAAATTGAAGACTCTAATCTGGGACAAGAGTTGTATAAAGAAAAATGTATTCTAATGTATAATAATTAAAATTGTATAAAAATATTTAAAGAAAAATGTATTCAAGCGTCTTTGTTATCTTGAATAGTTACAAATTTAAAATATTTTAAAAGCATACATAGACAATTTCATTTGAATGGTCTAGGATTATTATAAATAAAGAAATTATCTGTATTTGGTGACTATCACTTTTTTTAACATAATAATAATAATTTATATTTATATTTATTTTAAAATTTTATATTTATCAATTTAATTTTTGGAATCTTTATGGTCTATCAAATTAAATTTTTAAATTAAGAAAATAATAGAAGATCATTAAAACTTAAAAATTACGAATTGTTTAATTTATGACAATCAAATGAGTTCTTAAAATAATAAATTAAATCTTTATAAATTAATTTAATAGTTTGAAACTATCATCACAGTCTCTAAAATTAAAAAGGAAAACATATAGGTAGAAAGAAAGGTGAATTATCCATACTCAAGCTTTAGAAAGAAAATGACTCTATCGAAGGTTAGAGCACCACGTGTCTATTCATGTCACCATGCACCTGGTGGAGCACTCTTTGAAAAATTTTGAACCAATATATAAAAAGATTAGCTCAAGAGGGATATGGTATGATTACGATACAATACGAACTTGAAGACTCATTGCAAATGGCTCTGTTCCAATGCTTGAACCAAGAATTCAAACCATTCTTGTTCTTTGCAACCATTTTGATGATAGCTCTTTTGATGAAATACCATTTGAGACAAAAATCAAGAAAGAGAAATAGCTCTAATCTCCCTCCAAGTCCTTCTACCATACCCGTCATTGGCAATCTCCACCAGCTTGGAACCTCACCCCACATAGCTCTTCAAAGACTCGCACAAAAGTATGGTCCCATCATTTTCCTTCAACTTGGTCAGATCCCAACCGTGGCTGTTTCCTCAGCAAAACTAGCAAAGGAAGTGCTGAGAACCCATGACCTTGCACTTTCTAACCGTCCACAACTTTTCTCAGCCAAATACCTCTTCTACAACTGCACAAACATGGCTTTCGCTCCTTACGGTGATTATTGGAAGCACGTAAGAAAAATTTGTATAGTTCAGCTGCTGAGTGCCAATAGGGTACAATCATATAGTTCGGTTAGAGAAGAAGAAGTTGCTCGTCTAGTTCACAGGGTTGAAGGGTCTTATCCTGGAACAATCGATTTGTCCAAGATGCTGGGGCTCTATGCAAATGATGTCCTTTGTAGACTTGCATTTGGGAGAGACTTTACAGAAGGAGGAGACTATCATCGACATGGGTTCCAAACTATGCTTGATGAGTATCAAGAACTTCTTGGAGGTTTCAGTGTTGGAGAGTTTTTTCCTTCTTTGGAGTTCATACACAGCTTGACAGGTATGAAGAAAAGACTCCAAGACACTACTCGGAGGTTTGACCAACTCTTTGATCAGATACTGTATGAACACAAGTGTTCCAATAAAGTAGAAGAGCATAAAGACCTTATTGATGTTTTACTCGAGGTGCAGATGAATGGTTCGGATGAGATGCCTCTCACCACTGATAATATCAAGGCAATCATCTTGGTTAGTGAAATCTTAAAACCCATGTGTTGGTTTAGGATTAATTCTCATATAATTTCTGTGTTTATCACTTTCAGGTTTTCTTTTAATGCTCAAGTATTGACCATTGTATTGATAATTAACTTTTATTAAGATTCTGGCTAACTAGAATCTCCTCTAACCACCTAAAACCTTATCTGAGAAGACAAATTTCAATCTACTTTACCTTATAAAAATCTCGTTTTAGTACTTGATATTTTGACCTTAGTTGAGCAATGACAACCATTTGTGTTAGTGCAGGACATGTTTGCTGCAGGAACTGATACCTCCTTCATAACTCTTGATTGGGCAATGACGGAGCTGCTAATGAACCCACGTGTTATGGAAAAAGCACAAAAGGAAGTTCGGAGCATCATGGGAGAGAGAAGAGTGGTTGCAGAGAGTGATCTGGCTCAAATGGAGTATATGAGAGCTATTATCAAAGAGACATTTAGATTTCATCCTCCTGTTCCAGTATTCTCCAGAGAATCCATGGAAGATGTTGTGATAGAGGGGTACAAAATTTCAGCCAAGACAAGATTTTATGTGAATGTTTGGGCAATAGGTAGGGACCCAGAAAGTTGGGAGGACCCAAATACATTCAAACCAGAGAGGTTTATAGGGAGTGATATTGACTACAAAGGGAAGGATTTTGAGCTCATACCATTTGGGGCAGGAAGAAGAGGTTGTCCGGGTATTCCTTTTACCATTGCTGTTGTTGAGCTTGCTCTGGCTCAACTTCTCCACAGTTTCCATTGGGAGCTTCCCCCTGGTGTTACACCCAAAGATTTGGACCTCACTGATGTCTTTGGCATTTCGATGCATAGGAGAGAACATCTTCATGTGCTTGCTAAACCATATTTTCCTTCAAGACTTTCAACAAGCAAGTAGAAGGCCATGTTAAGCTATGTGTGAATGAAAAGTAAGAAGATCACCAGATGAATCTTTAGCGAATCGTAGGTTTGGATGAACTTGGCTCCTTTGCAACTTTTCACTATTTTGAGGTGATGTTTGTTTAATAATAAATGAAAACATCTTTACAATCATATGCCTTGATTCTCCATAAAAATATTCAGAAAGGGTACATTCAGAAATGGTGTTATCTTAGCTAATATCTTCTTAAATATTCTTTCTTTCACCACGACTTCCATTCACATGGAATGGTATACTAACAACTCTCATTTAGTCAAATGATAATTTCATTTAACTAATAAATTATACATTTTTGTTATTATAAAATTATGTTATAATTATTAAATGATGATCTATTTTCATTGTTAAATTATTATAATATAGTTTTCAAGGTTGTATCTACTTCAGCGTACATTTAACATTGTCATTTTCATCTAACTTTAACATATTTTACATTGTAGATATTTACATGTAGAGCAATGATATGTTTTGAAAACTAACAAATTTTTACCATCACTTCATAACTATTATTTTATTCTTTCACGGTAGAAACAAGACATTTAACAACAGGATATTACTACGGTTATCAGGGAATCGTACTAAAAAAAAGTGCGATGACATTTTTGAAATTAAGTACAACGATACCACCGCAGTTGTATATAAAAACCGCAGTCCTATTTCCCACGAGGCACACAGCAGGAGATACCACCGTGGTTCATTCGAGAACCGCAGTGGTAAGACACACAAATATGTAAAAAAGAAGTGTTGCAGGGAGATACCACCGCGAGTCTAGAAACAACCGCATTGGTTGCCAGAAAATAATTTTTAAATATAGGGAGATACCACCGCGGTTGGAACCAGAACCGCGGTGGTAGGCATAAAATAATTTTTAAATAGTTGTTGTAGAGAGATACCACCGCGGTTCCTACGTACAACTGCGGTGGTATGTGGATACGACTGCGGTTGTGCATAGGAACCGCGGTGGTATCCCCTGTTTTAGAGAACCCGCGCTCACTTTTTCATTTACGCTTTTGTCTTCCCCTCTTTCACGTAGTGCTTCTCTCGCTGTTTCTCACTGTCCTCTGTCGTCCCTCATTGTGTCTCGTGTCCTCACCACCCCCACCACCACTAAGAAGCCCCTTTTCTTCTTCTTCCGCCGCCAACCCCACCACCACTTAGGTCTCTTTCTCTTCTGCTTCCGCTGTCACCCCACCATCACTAAGAAGGCCATTGTCTTCTGCTTCCACGACCACCCCTACCACCACTCAGGTCTCTCTCTTTCCACCGCCACCCCCACCACCACTAAGAAGCTCATTGTCTTCTACTTCTGTCGCCACCCCCACCACCACTCAGGTCTCTCTCTTTGTCTGCACTTATTCACTTTTGTCTGTTTCACTTCATTCTCTACCATTCAGGTCTCTACCATAGTCATCCACACGCTTCTCAAGCCTGCAGCCATTGTATCGTGGTGTTGTTGCCATTGGCTCTACTTTTCAGGTTCGTCCATTTCTTTTGTCGAATTCTCAATGCTTCTATTTCATTAACTTACTTTGCTGGTGCTTTATATTCGTTTGTACACTAGGATGATGTTAGATAGGCTAGAGTATTAGCACTAGGATTGTATCCTGTTCATGATGACGTATTGGTATTGAGTCCGAGGATGTTCAATCCCTGACATTTTATGTTTTATGTAATATTTATGTTTATCATGACGTGTGGTACTGAGTTCGGGGATGTTCGATCCCCGACATTTTATGTTTCCTGTAATATTTATGTTTATGATGACGTGTTGGGCTTGAGTTCGGGGATGTTCGATCCCCGGCATTTTATTTTTTCTCTAATATTTATGTTCATGATGATGTGTTGGTATTGAGTCCAGGGATGTTCGATCCCCGACAATTTTAAGTTTCATTTGTGTCTTGTTTAATATGTATGAATTTTTTTTATATACGTAGTCATGAATCGAAGTTGGATAACTGCAAGTCGAATCAATGATGAGTATGAGAAAGGTGTTGAAGAGTTTCTACAATTTGCTAAGAGGAATGGAGCAGGAGTAAATAACAAATATTTTTGTCCGTGTGTGAATTGTTTAAATGTGAGAAGACAAATTATTGAGTTGATATGAGAGCATGTTCTTTGTGATGGTTTCTTGAAGAGCTATACAATATGGACTTGGCATGGTGAAGTTTTGGAGCAATATTCTAGTGTATCTATAAGTGAATGTCAATATTCTAATGTATATTCCGAGGATTGAATGAAAGACATGATTCGTGATATTTGAGAGGATAGTTTCTACCAAGCACATGTGTATGATTGAGTCACAACATTGTATCCCGATTGTTCAACTTTTTCCCGTTTGTCAACAGTATTGTGACTATTCAATATCAAGGCAAGAAATGGGTGGATTGATAAAAGTTTCACCTAATTGTTAGAACTATTTCATCAAATATTTTCAGAAGGTAATACATTGCCAACCAATCACTATGAGGCCAAGAAGGTATTGTGTCCAATGTGTATAAAGTAACGGAAAGTACATGTTTGTCCCAATGATTACATATTGTACAGAAAAGAGTTTGAAGGATTGCATAAGTGTCCTAGATGTGGGGTATCAAGATACAAAGTAAAGGATAATGATGATGATGATGATGATGACATGAAAAAGGGTCCTCCAGCAAAAGTATTGTGGTATCTTCCAATCATACCACAATTAATACGTTTTTTTTGCCAATGTTAATTATGCAAAGAACTTGACATGACCTGCAAATGGAAGAAAATGTGATGGGTTGTTACAACATATCCTGAGTTTAGAAGGGATCCAAGAAATCTCAGACTTGGTCTTGCAACAGATGGAATGAATCCATACCATAATTTAATTAGTAAACATAGATCATGACTTATTTTTCTAATTATTTATAATTTGCCATATTGGTTGTGCATGAAGAGAAAATATATGATGTTGTCTATGATGATATCAAGACCAAGGCAACCCGGAAATGACATAGATGTTTATCTAAGTCCTTTGATAGAAGATTTGAGGTTGTTATGGGATGAAGGTGTCGAGGTTTATGATACTACGAACTATTAATGATTTTCCAGCATATAGAAATCTTAGTGGTTATAGTGTCAAAGGACATCATGCTTGCCCAATATGTAAAGAGAACACAAGTTACCATCAGCTAAAATATGAGAGGAAGACATGTTACATTAGCCATCAAAAGTTTTTGAGACGTAATCACTCTTATCGTAGGTTGAAAAAAGCTTTTAATGACTTTCAGGAAGATAAAACTGCACTTCCACCCTTAACTGGTGACAGAGTTTATAATCGAGTGAGCCACATTGAAGTGACTTATGGGAAAACTGCTAAGCATAGTGGTGTGAAAAACATATGGAGGAAGAAATCGATATTGTTTGAACTTCCATATTGGTCTAAGTTAAATGTTAGACATTGCATAGATGTAATGCACGTGGAAAAAAATGTTTGTGATAGTATAATTGGAACATTGCTAAACATTAAGGGAAAGACAAAGGATGAAATAAATGCTCGTAAAGATTTGGTTAAAATGGGTGTTCGGTTGGAGTTACAACCACAACCTCATGGTAAACGAACTTACTTGCCACCAACATGTCATACCTTGTCAAAATCTGAAAAGATCAGTTTTTGTAAGTGCTTGCGAGGAGTTAAGATACCACAAGGTACTCTTCAAATATCAAAAGCCTCGTCTCAATGAAATATTTGAAATTTATGGACTTAAAATCTCATGATTGTCATGTTCTGATGCAAGACCTTCTTCCCGTGGCTATTCGTGGAATTCTACCAAAAAATGTTAGACAAGTCATCACTCGTATTTGCCTATTCTTCAATGTTATTTCTAGGAAAGTAATTGATCCTATTAGGTTGGATGACTTAGAAAATGAAGTTATCATTCTCTTGTGTCAACTAGAGATGTATTTTCCTCCTTTTTTTGATATCATGGTTCATTTAATTGTCATCTAGTGAGAGAAATTAGATTATGTGGTCCTGTGTTTTTACGATGGATGTACCCAATTGAGCGATGCATGAAGACATTCAAAGGGTACGTGAAGAATCCATATCGACCTAAAGTATCTATTGTCGAGAGATATATTCCCGAGGAAGCAATAGAGTTTTGTACTAATTATATGTCAGAAGTAGATGCTATAGGCGTCCTAAAGACTCAGTATGAAGGAAGGCATGAAGGCAAAGGCACACGAGGTGTGAGGGTAATTCGAGAAGATAAACAACAGGTACTCCAAGCACACTTGTATATTTTGAACAATACTGATGATGTTCTTCCATTCTTAGATGAACACAAAATGTTGTTGAAGTCAATGAATCCACGTGCAAATGAGAAGTGGTTGTTGAATGAATATAACAAGAGTTTTTTAAATGGTTTAAAGAGAAAATTGGTGAAAGGGCTCATGATGTTGAAGATTTGAAATGGTTAGCACAAGGACCCAACTTTAATGTCATAACATTGTCTGGATATGATATTAATAAGTTTTTTACACAAGCATTGAGGATCAAAAATGTACAATGCAAAATAACGGTGTCACCTTGAGGCCGAGTCAATGCACTTTGCTAGTTCAAAAGATAACAATCCTATCATGGCTACAATAAGTTACTATGGAGTAATTGAAGAAATCTGGGAAGTTAACTATGTCAAATTTAGAGTTCTGATATTTAAATGTAAATGGGTTGATAGTAACACAGAAGTGCATGTTGATGACTTAGGTTTTACATTAGTTGATCTCGCAAACACAGGTTCTAAGGAAGATCCTTTCATCATGGCTTACCAAGCAAAACAAGTTTTTTATGTTAAAGATCCTTCAAATGAGAGGTGGTCAGTTGTCATCCAAGAGAGAAATGAACCTGATGTCGATAACCATGATGACTCAATAGTCCAATATGCTAATAATTCGCCATTCTCAAGATTGTTACCTCTTATGAATGAGGAAAATGATGTTGATGAAATACATGCTACTCGAACGAATCATAATGAAGGAATATGAGAGAACATTGTAACACTTTCATAATAAAAAATAAGTAATGTTTATTTTTTTTCCTTAGGCTATTTAATTTTATGTTATTTGAACATTGATATGATTTAATTTTAACATTTGATGTTATTATTGTTGATGTTATATATTAAGCATATTTTTTTTCAATTTCAGGTTATGGCTGATTCTTCAAAGAAGACTTGACTTTCGTGCCAAGTGTATCAAAGCCCCAAAAAACAAATGAGCATCTGACACGGGTGGTTCTTTACACACTGGTGGCTCCATAAGTATACGCCATTTGCATGGTATGTATACAAAACATATATGTTGTATTAAATTTTGATTGTAATTGATTTTGAATTATATTTTATGATTACATATTATTCTATTATACAATGTATGATATTTGATAATATATTGCATTGGATTGTATCAAAATACACCAAGTTGGATGATATTGCCTTGCATAACTATAATATTATTTATATTGTTTATAGGCAAAAGAGTTGGGTCATCCTGCACATATTGATGAGGTGTTTAAGCAAACTCATATTCGGAAGAGTAATGATGAATTCGTTGATGAAAGATCCAGAAGGACATTCGTGAGATACATTTGTTATTGTTATTTTTCTTATTTTAGTAATGTATTGTACATATGACATTAATATCATGTATGAATAACAGGAAAAATTTGAGAGTAGATTTACTCAAGCCAAATCACAAGTTGGATCTTCTACATCACAATTTGAATCATTCCCTGTAGGTCCTACAGAGGAAGACAAATTGAGAACTAAAAGTTGGCTTTTTGTTGTAGGTGGAAAAAAGAAAGATCGAATTTACGGGGTTGGAGAGCTTTCTCGTATCCAGAACCTTCGACTTTCTCTCATGATTCAAAACATACTCGACAGCTAAAACTATTAGGTATCCAAGTGTGAGTCTAAGTCCCACATTGAGTAGAAATGAGAAAGTCGAGCAACATATAAGAAAGAAGATCCACAAACCTAATGTCTTAAGGTTTTGCGTTGAAGGTGGTGTCATTCCCTTATATGTTGACTCTTGTTTCATTATTGAGGTTTCCCCCCTCGGATTTTCCCAACAAGTGGTATCAGAGCCAGGTTCGTGACAGTGACCGGCTTATACGAGTGCAATTTGCTCCCTGTATCGAAAGTTTTCCTAACGGAGGTTTCAGGCAAGCGTGTCCCGTTTAAGTGTATAAACGGCGATACAAGTCAGGATCATTTGTGATTAAGGTACTTGTATTTGAAAATGTTTTCGCTCGAGGGGAAGCGTACCAATGTGAAAAGGACTCTCACTTGAGGGAGAGATTTGTTAGGTATTCAAGTATGAGTCTAAGTCCCACATGGGTAGGAATGAGAAAGTTGAGCAACATATAAGAAAGAAGACCCACAAACCCAATGCCTTAAGGTTTTGGGTTGAAGGTGGTGTGATTCCCTTATATGTTGGCTCATGTCTCATTGTTTGAGATCTCCCCGATGTTTCCCCTTAGGATTCTCCCAACAAGTGGTATCAGAGCCGATGGTTGATGGCTTGGGTGAGTACAGTTTGACCCTGTATCGAAAGTCTTCCTGACGGAGGTTTCAGGCAAGCATGTCCCGTTTAAGTATGTAAACGATGGTACAACTGAAGGGGTCATTTGTGAAGTACTCGTGTTTGAAATACTTCTTCTCGAGGGGGAGTGTACCAATCTGGAAGAGAGACTCTCACTTGAGGGAGAGATTGTTAGGTATCCAAGTCTGAGTCTAAGTCCCACATTGAGTAGAAATGAGAAAGTCGAGCAACATATAAGAAAGAAGACCCACAAACCTAATGCCTTAAGGTTTTGGGTTGAAGGTGGTGTCATTCCCTTATATGTTGGCTCTTGTCTCATTCTTGAGGTCTCACCCCTCAGATTTTCCCAACAAAAACAACTTAGGAAAGACAATGACAGACTTAGTCAATATCATTGGTTAATGTAGTTCTTCCTATGCTTCCACCTCATGCAAAAAGTGCATTTGAACAACAAGTTCAACAACAACAGTCTCAAGAACAATCGTCCAGCCAACAAGAAAATGAGCATGAGCAACCACCCAACAAACAAAAAAATGAGCATGGACAATTTGGACATGAAGATATTTATGCACACTATTAGGATTTTTAAGCTTTGAATATTTGATTATGGTTCAAGTTTGTTTGCATTGTGGATTATATTTCAAGTTTCCTTTACTTTGGAATTATGTTATCTTTGACTTACTTTGTATGATGAGACTTCAACTATATATGTTATGCTTCAATTTGAAATTAAATATGGATTTTAGTTTTTGCTAGGTGTATTGAATGATACTTGATTGCTTTTAATAAAATTTGTAATAGATTGTTAAATTGGGATATATTGAATTACTTCATATATTGGATGTATTGAATATGTTGGATATCTTGAATGTTTCATACAAGTGTAAAATATTTAAAAGCAATTTAATTAAAATGAACATTTTGATGCATGAAAGATTACCTACGAATTTATCTACATATTATAGTTGATGGGTAATGTGGTGCATTGACATTACCCACGGACTGGAGTTGGTGGGTATTACCTACGGACTAGAGTTTGTGGATATTATTTACGGACTGGCGTTGGTGGATATTATTTACGGATTGGAATTGGTGGATATTATTTACGGATTGGAATTGGTGGATATTACCTATGACCTGAGTTATCCAAGGACTCAATTTATGTAAGTAAACTACCTGTACCTAAATTACCTACGAAATTTTTATCCATGAGTAATTCGTAGATATTATTAATTTATCTACGGAATTTTGCTGTTATCTATAAATTTTAGCCGTGAGTAAAATAATTTTTTCTTGTAACGAAAGTAGATACAAAAATATTACATAAATTATAAGGTTTGAGAAATTAAATTGAAGATTCCAGTCTGAGACAAGAGTTGTATAATAATCTTTAAAGAAAAATGTATTCAAGTGTATTAATTATCTTGTCAATAATTACAAATTTAAAATATTTTAAAGAAATACATATTTTATTATAGAAGATAATTCCATTTGAATAGTATATACAGGATTATTATAAAAAACGAAATTATATGTATTAGGTGACTATCACTTTTTTTAAATAATAATTTATATTTCAAAAGTTATATTTATCAATTTTGGAATTATTATAGTCTATCAAATGAAGTTTTAAATTAAGAAACTAATAGAAGATCGTTAAAACTTAAAAATTATGAATTATTTAATTTATGACAATTAAATCAATTCTTAAAATAATAAATTAACTCTTTAAATTATATATTAATTTAATCTTCTGAAATTATCATCACGGTCTCTAAAATTAAAATGGAAAAAAAATGGAGAGAAAGAAAGTGAATTTATCCTTACTCATGCTCTTGTGCCTCTCCTTTCCTGGTACGATGACACTATCGAACATTAGAGCAGGTGTCTATTCTCGTCGCCATGCACGTGGTGGATTAACGCGAGGTACATGCTACATTCCAACCGGATCAGAAATTTCTCATTAACTGGATAATGCTCATGTGTTTTATCTCTTTGAAAATGATTATTGAATGATTGCACCTTTTGAAAATTTTCCAACCAAAGGTATATAAAAAGATTGGTTCAAGACGGATATGGTATGATTATGATACATACAATACATACTTGAAGACGCATTGCAAATGGCTCTGTTCCAATGCTTGAACCAAGAAATCAAACCATTCTTGTTCTTTGCAACCATTTTGATGATAGCCCTTTTGATGAAATACCATTTGAGACAAAGATCAAGAAAGAGAAATAGCTCTAATCTCCCTCCAAGTCCTTCTATCATACCCATCGTTGCCAATCTCCACCAGCTTGTAACCTCACCACACATAGCTCTTCAAAAACTCACAAAAATATGGTCCCATAATTTTCCTACAACTTGGTCAAATCCCAACAGTGATTGTTTCCTCAGCAAAACTAGCAAAGGAAGTCTGAGAACCCATGACCTTGCACTCTGTAGCCGTCCACAACTTTTCTCAGCCAAATACCTCTTCTACAACTGCACAAACATTGCTTTCGCTCCTTACGGTGATTATTGGAAGCACATAAGGAAAATTTGTATAGTTCAGCTGCTGAGTGCCAATAGGGTACAATCATATAGTTCGGTTAGAGAAGAAGAAGTTGCTCGTCTAGTTCACAGGGTTGAAGGGTCTTATCCTGGAACAACCGATTTGTCTAAGATGCTGGGACTCTATGCAAATGATGTCCTTTGTAGACTTGCATTTGGGAGAGACTTTACTGAAGGAGGAGACTATCATCGACATGGGTTCCAAACTATGCTTGATGAGTATCAGGAACTCCTTGGAGGTTTCAGTGTTGGAGACTTTTTTCCTTCTTTGGAGTTCATACACAGCTTGACAGGTATGAAGTCAAGACTCCAAGACACTACTCGGGGGTTTGACCAACTCTTTGATCAGATACTGGATGAACACAAGGATTCCAATAAAGTAGAAGAGCATAAAGACCTTATAGATGTTTTACTAGAGGAGCAGAAGAATGGATCGGATGAGATGCCTCTCACCACTGATAATATCAAGGCAATCATCTTGGTTAGTGAAATCTTAAAAACCATGTGTTGGTTTAGAATGAATTCTCATATAATTTCTGCCTTTATCACTTTCAAGTTTTCTTTTTATAATCGATTATTGAACAATTGTATTGATAATTAACTGTTATTAGGATTTGGGTTAACTAAAATCTCCTTTTAACCACCTAAAACCTTATATGAGAAGACAAATTTCAATCTACTTTACCTTATAAAAATCTCATTTTAGTACTTGAAACTTTCACCCTTCGTTGAGCAATGACAACCATTTGTGTTAGTGCAGGACATGTTTGCTGCAGGAACTGATACCTCCTTCATAACTCTTGATTGGGCAATGACGGAGCTGCTAATGAATCCACATGTTATGGAAAAAACACAGAAGGAAGTTCGGAGCATCATGGGAGAGAGGAGTGGTTGCAGAGAGTGATCTGGTTCAAATGGAATACTTGAGAGCTATTATCAAAGAGACATTTAGATTGCATCCTCCTGTTCCAGTATTACTCCCCAGAGAATCCATGGAAGATGTTGTGATAGATGGGTACAAAATTCCAGCCAAGACAAGATTTTATGTGAATGTTTGGGCAATAGTTAGGGACCCAGAAAGTTGGGAGGACCCAAATACATTCAAACCAGAGAGGTTTATAGGGAGTGATATTGACTACAAAGGGAAGGATTTTGAGCTAATACCATTTGGGGCAGGTAGAAGAGGTTGTCCAGGTATTCCTTTCGCCATTGCTGTTGTTGAACTTGCTCTGGCTCAACTTCTCCACAGTTTCCATTGGGAGCTTCCTCCTGGTGTTACACCCAAAGATTTGGACCTCACTGATGTCTTTGGCATTTCAATGCATAGGAGAGAACATCTTCATGTGCTTGCTAAACCATACTTTCGATGAAGAACTTTCAGCAAGCAAGTAGAAGGCCATGTTAAACTATGTGTGAATGAAAAGTAGGAAGATCACACAAGATGAATCTTTAACGAATTGTAGGTTTGGATGGACTTGGTTCCCTTGGAACTTTTCTTTACACTATCAACTCCAACAGGAATCTTGAAATGTTTCTTTAGTAATAAATTGAAACATCTTTACATTCATATGCCTTATTCTCCTTAAACATACACATATATTGTATTGCTTACTCAGAATTTATTGGAAAAAAGGAAGTTATCTTACCTTACATCTTCTTCAATGTTTTTCTTTTTCACACTATCCACTTTATATTAACTAGTCAACTTATATTTGGTCAAATGAGAATTTCATTTAACTAGTAAAATATCTATTTATAATTATTATGAATCTTTAGGGAATTGTAGGTTTGGATAAACTTGGTTCGTGTGGAACTTTTCACTACCAACTCCAATACCTATTTGAGATGTTTGTTTAGTAATAAATGGAAATATCTTTAAATTCCTATGCCTTGATTCTCCATAATACATCCACATGTTATGTTGCTTACTCAGAGTTTATCCATTGGAAAAAAGGGAATGTTGTGTTGCTTACTCAGATTTTTATCCATTGGAAAAAAGGGAGTTATCTTAACTTACATCTTCTTGGATGTTTTTTTTTTTTTTTTTCACCACGATCCACTTTATATTAACTAGTAAACTTATATTTGGTGAAATAAGAATTTTATTTAATTAGTAAATTATCTATTTATATTAATATAATTATTAATGATAATCCATTCCAATTGTTATACTATTATAATATAATTGTCAAGGTTGTATCTAACTTCAATATACATTCAACATGTGATAGTTAGTAAGTACGTGAAGGTTATAATAATTTCATATATTTTAATATTTTCTTCATATATCTTATTTCCTTTCAGTCATATCTTTATCTTACTTTATCATTTTTCTCCATATAAACTAATATACTGTCAAAATAACTTTATCTCTACCTCATTGTTTGAGATTTATGTGCATGAACCAAGTTAGGCACAATGTGTTTTCCTCTTACATACATACATCTTGTATATAATTGAAATAATAAATAATATAATAATATTTAAATAATTATAATTAATTTCAATTCAATTCAACTTGAACTAGTTATAAAGTGTCAAACTGCAGATCATGAGAAAAAAAATCTGAACCGATCTCAAAACTTTTAATTTATCCATTTTTTTATTATTTTTTTGTTATTTTTTTTATCAATTTGGTTTTGTACACCCTTAGTCAACATCATGTTGTGAACCTCCCCTCTAAGTGAAATTTTCCTAATTAAAAGGTATAACAACTTTTTTTACTTAGGGAGCACATAAAACCTGCAAGACTCTCTAATAAATCCTTTCTCTAATGATAATGTTGTAATGATAAGGTTAAGTCCGTCCATACTACTTGAATTATAATAAACACAACAAACAAATTATGTGAATAAAATATATTTAAATAAACTAATCTAATGATAAGTAAAATTTAATTACAAAAGTTCAGTCTCACTAAAAAATAAATTGAATTAAATTAATTCATTTTTAGCTCATAACCTATATTAAGTCAATATATATGCACTAAATTGACTTCCTAAGCTCAACATAAATCTAACACATAGTTGTCTTAAAAATATAACAAAACATAATCTTGATTAACTTTTTTATTAATCTTATTTATCTTTCATCTTATTATTTTTGAAGTTCAATCATCACCTCTATGGAATGATACTCACTCTTTTTTATTATTTATATTTTTTATCATTAATATTTTATTTGTCATGTTATTTGTCTGTATCACCTACAAATCATTATTTTTTAGGTGCAAACTTATATTCATATCTTCATAATTTTTTAAATTATACACTACAAGAAAAACTAGGTAAATTTAGCATTACCCACGGATTATTACCTACGAATCTATATCTGTATATATTATTCACGGATTTAAGTCCGTAGATATTATCCACAGACATAGATTCGTAGATATTATCTACGGACACAGATCCGTAGGTATTATCCACAGACACAGATCCGTAGGTATTACCCACAGATATTAGTCTATACGTATTTATTACCCACGAACTATTTCCGTAGGTAATACCTACAGACCTATGTCCGTGGGTAATACTTAGAAACTTATATTTATGAATAAAACTACTATTATTTCTTATTAATGATGTTCATATTGATTTATTAATAATAACATTAGTAAAGGTGAATATTATTAACAATATTAATATTTTTATTGATATTATTAATATTATAACAAATATTATTGGTATTTTTAACACTTTTATTATTATTATTATTATTAAATTTGTATTATTATTA
>Ga0209489_102353_pt1 | contig 38616 bp, 15 predicted proteins | sample SiratrowhiteBW_FD_187527 | JGI IMG/M metagenome (GOLD analysis project Ga0209489, IMG submission 187527) | Root nodule microbial communities of legume samples collected from California, USA - Siratro white BW (SPAdes) (version 2) | ecosystem: Host-associated > Plants > Roots > Nodule | place...
TATATATCATTGAAATAGAACTCTTTAGTTGTGCATAGACGCGCGTGTAGTCACACTGTATTCCGTAAAGAGAAGGGTTCCCTCAGATCCACCCTTCCCCATTGTTAATTCAGTGAATTTGCTCTTACTACCCTCAATCTTTGACTTGAACGGAATTTACACTTTCAAGTTCAACATTAGATACCCTTAAAATAGGGTGAAAAAGGAAAAAAATACTTCTGAAATCACTATAAACATTTTAATAGCATTGGCATCCATTAATCCATCAAATATAATAATGCTATAGCTAGGACTTAAACTTATATTAATACTGAAGCATGCAATTACAAACATGACCCTCGTTAGACTTGGGATCGATGCTTTTATTTCAAACAAACACCTATGCATGATCAACGAATCTAACAGTGCAACTAGCAACAAAAATTTAAAGTTTAAAACCATCCCATTTTCTGCATAATATGCATGATTTTCATTTTTTGTTATTATTTATGTACAATCTTTTGCTAGCTCCCTTTGTTTGCTTCTCAAATGTAGCTGTTTCCTTCGCAAATGAAAGCTGGCTAGTAAGTCCATTCCTTTGGGAGAAATATCTCTGGAGAAGAACTTCGATTCTGAGAAATAAAACTACATTGCTTGGACGCATCTTTCTGACCACTTCTCTTTCCTATTGAGTTATTGTTGCATGCCTCTTTGCATACTACTGGGTTATAACCTTGAACTGCAACATGAAAGGCCAGGGTTAGTTAACTTTTCTCAAGAATATCACTTGTACAAAATATATCTAATACTTGTAATTGAATAATAAAAATTGAATGACTGTATGAAATTAAAAAAAATGAATTAAAAGTTGGATTTAAGACCTTGCGGTGGTGAAATCTGCACACCTAATGTATGCACATTAAGATTCAGAGCTTGAACAACTCGGGCTGGAAGGAGGACAGGAGCACAAGCTGCAAAACGATTAGGTGTATAAATAAATACAACATTTTCAGGATGTACACTATTTGCTCATATCTTTAAACAACAGAAAATATGTGATTCAAATAATTGAATTTCATAGGCTCTATATATAATCACTAAGAACAAATTATATGCATCATGACTGAGTAATTGTTGACATGATGAATTTCAATATTCCCTCCCAAACACTACTTAGAAAAACCGCAATTCATTTTGGATGCAAGAACTTTTCGTTAATCTGAAAGTGGTGCAGGCACACATGCTCATATATATATATATATATATATATATATATATATATATATATATATATATATATATATATATATATATATTTCATGCAAGGAAATACAAGTTCTCCCACCTAGCCTGTTGCTTGGTTGGAAGTTTGTGCCTGCTCTTTGTGGTAAGAATACACCAGTGCCACAGGATCTTTGCGCGGATCCCAAGAAAATAACTCGCATTCCTGGTCCACCATTGGCAAGTTTTGGCCTTGTATACGAAGATCTTGAGGTAGATTTTGAGTACTGGAGCATTTCAGTAAAAGAACAGAGTGAAGAAATTATTAGGTATATAAAAATAAAATTGTAAATAGGTAGTATAGTGAAGTACATTCAATGAATGTGTAGGCACGAATTATCCATATGTGAATAGATACCGAATCTCACTTTTTTTTTAGTGTTTCACCCCATCTTTTTTCGTGTTACAATTCTAAATTTAGTTTCTCTTGCTGATTTTTTATAGTCACAGTCACACACCCTCCAAATTCCCTACACCAGATTGAGTGCGTGCATGTACTAATTTAATGTTATGTTGCATATGCGCTTTAGAACTTTTCTGGTAAGCCACTAACTAAAGTTACTGCTTGTGCAGGTTTGCCTAATCTTTATGTGAATCTTTTCGGTTTCAACTTTTGTTAAAGAAATCCAAGTAATTTTGAGAAAGCAATTAAAATGCAAAAGGAACCCATAATGCTAATTGCCAAATCTTCAAATCATATATAGCTGGTCAAATGCCCTGAATGTAACCGATATTGTTTGATTAATCAGATGTCACTTGTGGGACAAGTGGAACACATGTACCTGTTACACTTCTTTTAAAGTACCTTGCTACAACCTAATCAATCTTTAAGCCTACTTTCTAATCTGCCTAATCATATCCTTCTCAATTCATATATATACCTGCATTTTCCTACCAACTTTCACACACAGACAAAAAAGGTATGATGTGTTGCATACTCTGCCTCATGGACCCCAGCAGCCACAAGCAAAGATGAATTGAACGGATGCAATTAAGTAAAGCATTTACCTGCGGTTTCGGTTCTCCAGGTGATTTCTGATGACCTAGTTGACGCATTTGCTGATGGCTTTGGACCTTCTGGTATCGGTTCCTCATACATTCCTGAAGATAAATTGAAGCACATATATAACCAATTCACTAACTAGAAATTACATTATAAATTATAAATGAAATCCAAAAGTAGAAAGCAAGACACGTGAATTCGAACACTAAGGGAAGAGAAGAAGAGAAAAAAGATATAACCTTGGTGCCGCATGCCTCGTCCAGAACATGAGAGGGTAACCAGAGCATTCCTTCTTCAAAACCCACTTCACCATCATCATGCATAGCAGCCATGGCAGAGAGAAAGAGAAAGAGAAAGAAAGCTTGGTTATAGCGGTTGATTTTCGAAGACTGTTCAGTTTTGCTGCCTTATTCTGAAACGGTTGAGACTTGAAAGGGTTTTAAAGCTTCAACTTGGGTCCTGCAATGCAACCAACTATATAACCTACGTGGCGTTAGTGGGTGAGCATCTGCAGTTTTCTACGTATACTCTCCTTAGACCACGCGTGCTTTCTGCATGCCGTTGTCTACTACCCCCAACCTTAAAACGACACGTCGTTTAGTTGCGCGTGTATTCACGTGCTGTTGGGGAGATTTGGGTCATTTCATGACAACGTTGGTGTCTTTGGCTATACGTGGATGTGGGTTGGGTTGGGTAAACCCCTCCACATATCTCTAGTTGTTGCAGTTACTTTCTAATGTGTTTTTGGTCACACTATCTTAGTTTGTTATTTTGGTGATCAACCTTAGAGATGCAGCTAATAATCCTAGTTTGACTTTTATAAAAAATAAAGTACAAATAAACAATGATGAATGGTTTGAGTCAAAGAAAAATGTAAAATAAAGCATGCGCATGTTATCTGAGCTTTTTGTACGTACGTGGAGGTTCGCAACTAACTTTCTAAACCACCCTACCAAATTCTCCCAACATTTTGAAAAATTGGATGAAGCAATTGTCTAAGTCTCCCTCCATTTTAAAGTTCTTTTTTATGGCTTTCATTTTATTTTCCATGGAGAAATGGAGCTTCTTTTATTCTTTATTTAGAATATCGATAAATCAATATTAAGTCATATATGTCCTATCTAATTGAGAGTGAATTATTTATACGCTAATAGTATAAAAAGATATATATAATCATAAATCATTACGTTACAACAATTTGTTAATTTTTTTATAATCACCTTAAAAATATAAAAAAAAATTATCGCACCACATTTTTTTTTTTCAAATCCATTAGACACTAATACATTACATAATTACTACGACTATAGTTTATTTACCAAATTTTTACTTATATTTTGAAATATACTCACTTTAAACTTTTTTTAATCAATAATTTTCAATAGCTTTCCTCGATCTAATTTTTTTCAACAATACATTTCCATTCAACTCATATTTTGATGTCTAAAAATTTCATATTATATCGATATCAACAATAATTTATAAACATCCCTTAACTCATCATCGAAATGTTTTTCTAGAATAAAATTATAAGAGAAACATGAAATTAAAAAAAAAAACAAAAATTACCTTAATAAACTTGAGTTAAAACATCAGTATTCTTTGTAAAAAAAATGAATTTCACATTGATTAAAAGGAAAACTTAAAATAGATTACATATACTCTATTATTTTAATCCATTGAGATATAAAATAGTAACAAAAACTTCACATTTCAAAATGAATAATATTTTGAATACAATAATTATCCCTTCCAATACCATCATAATGAAATATTCATAACACATTAAATGCAAATTATGCGGAGTACCAAGAGACAATAAATTGACTATTACACGTGGATTCAATCATAACAAGAGAAGATAAATTGTTGACAACTATGTGTATTCAATCACAACATAGCATAATAACCGGTACACATACCAAATAGGAAAAACTCTCATCTTAGGCGGTTTGGAAAACCATGCAAGTAATGAAAAAATTGCAACACCGCCAAATCAATAACCGAAAACCTTTACAGAAAAATAAACTGAAATAGCTTGTGCTGAATACTTTAATTGAGAAATGTAGGTTATCCACTGCACGTTGGAGAATTAATGAAAACAACTACAGTGCTCAGAATGTTGGCAGACTTAACCGACTTCATTGAATTTCAAATGTTTCCTGATTGGAATGGAATAAGGATCGATACCGGGTGCCTTATAACTTGTAGGGCCACCAAATTATGACAAGTTGGGCTTCATCCCCCAATGTACCGAGGCTTTCACTTCTTGCATCCCTATATTACTAACTGCACCCCACACTAACAGCAAAAGACTAAAACACCTTGATTCTAACTACAAAATCAAGGTTCGGTCAAAATTGGTATCAGTTGCCAAGTTGGGTTGCATCACAAACATTCAAATGGAACGAACACTACACATTCAGTCTTCCACTCAATCTTGAAGTGGCATTGGCGCATGAACAGAAATGGAGCTATTCCGTTCCATTTTCCTTGGTTGTTCATGCCTTTTAAAAGAACAAAATTGGCTGCTTTCCATGCATATAAAGTAGAGCTCACATTAAGCTACGTCCCATACTATCTCCCCCACCAAACACTACGTAAGACTCCTTTATTTGGTGCTTAGCTTAGGACAAATTCCTTGAAACATCACTCACACACATTTTACTGGTTAGATCCAATAGTCTCTGAGTCTCTTTATCGAGCTTCACGTTGTCCTTTCTCATCCTCTCCGCGACAATGAGAGGCATTTTACCAGCTGTTGCATAAACTTTGAGAAATAGATTATATATATCAGTATTCACATGACCAGCATTCCTAAGGATATCTAACAACTGATCTGCTCCTTGAGTATGAGCTTGCTTCTCAATGATTTTAAATGCTTCCTGCACTAATATTTGATCCAGCCTCCATTTGTTCACACTAGAAATAGCTTTACTAAAATAATCGAGAAATTTTTCCACATCCTTCCTTTTCAAATACCCCCATGTAAATAGCTCCCATGTAGTGTAACAAGGAATGACACCCTTTTGCACTATTTGATTACAAAAACTTTCAGCCAATTCCATCTGGTCTTGGTTAATGTATGAAGCAAGAAGTATGTTTGAAACTCTGACATCATTGGTCCCAGAAACAGACTCCCATTCCCTATAAAGATCCTCAGCTCCAGCAATGTCTCCAAGCTTCACCATTGAGGATATTATGCAAATATACTCATTATCATTCATTTTGCGAAAGGAGGCTTTCATTTTCTTCCATATTCGATTAACGTCATCTTTATTCCCCATGTTTGTATGCAAGCTAAGGAGAGAGGAAAATGCAACTCGAGTTTTCCTCGAGGTCCTATTCTCCATCTCTTTCACGGTAGATCCGGCTTTCTCAAGGCAAGCAGTTTTTATGTACAAATTGGTCAATGTACTGTATGTTACCCAGTCCGGATCTATTTTTGTCTTCTTTAACTCAAGCAGTACTCTTTCTGCCGTTTCAACATCATTCTGCGAGGCACAAGCAGTTAACCATAAATTGAAAGTGACAACATCAGGGGAAGTGTTCATCTTTAATTCCTGAATAATTTTAGGAACTTTTTCTAGCTTCCCATTCGATATGTAGAGAGATAACATGTGATTATAAGGAAGAGGACATCTCAAAAAATCACATTCTGACATTTTCAACATGAGGGCCTCAGCTTTTTCAACCAAATTATTTTGGACATAGGAATGGAGAAGTGCGGAGCAGGTTTGCTGGCCCCTCATACGATCAGGAAGATCCTCAAAAAAATTTTCCGCACTCTCTAAACCCCGAACTTTAGTTATCAAGTCCAAGTGGACAGCATAGTCACCCGGCACCAGCTTGATATCTTTCTGCAAGGTCATCCATTCACACACCTACACAAACAAAAAGGATCAACCATTTTACATTCTAGGCCAGTAAAATCACTCCAATTAATCCCCCCCAAGCCTATTGGTTGGGGCATTTGAATTGCAAGTAAGCGGGTTTCAACAGATATTGTTGGAACATCTTTTTCCCCTACTCTTCCCCAAGCAGGGTCTAATACCAAAATAAAACAGAATTGCTGCACCGAATAAATGAAGCAAATTATAATTCATGCATTTTCAGTTAAGAGACTTTTAAAACAATCAACTAAGTGTGTGTTTGAACCAGCGTTTAAAAAACTATTTTGACTAAAATTAATTTTGCAAAAATGGAGCTAGGTTAAAATTTGTTATGAAAATAAGCTAACGGTGATACTCAAATAAAATCCTATCCAAAGTTGTTTTAACTCAAACATTTTTGAACAAAACAAGTGACATTCAACTAAAATCAAACACACACTAAAATCGTGAATACAAACAGGCACTAGTAGTATATGTAACTTAAAATTATTATTACAAATTAACATTCTTACAGATACCAAGCATAAAACTTTTCTAGCACAATACCAAAGGAAACCCAGTAGTGTATCTCTCATGATTCAGGGTTCAATATATTAATAGGTTAAAGCTAACATATATTGCAGAGTCCAAGAGATGATGAACCAACCTCGAGTGCGTGTTTATAGCGCTTTTCCCTGCGAAGCTCTCGAACAATGCGATTGAGCTGGTATTTTTTAGGTGGCGCGTGACCCTCCTCCTTCCACTTATTGATGGCAATAACGGCACTACGTTTCGGATACACAAGGCTCAGAAGCCTCCGCCCCAGAGTATCTCCACCGCCGCTAGAACTGGCTGCAGCGGCACGAACAGGCACTGCCACTGCTGAAAAGTGGCGAATGACGGCGAGAAAACGCAGAAAGGTTCCCCTTTCTCTCCACTGCATCATAATCAATGAGTTGATTTGAGTTCCTAAACCCTAACTGGAAATGAGTCTCCATTTTCCTTGGATATTTTTATGGCCTCCATCCTTAGTACAAAAATCATGATGTAATTTATTTATAATTAATTTTAATAAATTATCAATGTAAAAATTACTATTAACAATATTACTTTATATATGAATTTAAATTTTAAAAAATATTATAAAATTAAGTAGTAATTTTATGAGAAATTATTATTAGATAACAGTATAAAAATTTTAATACATTTTTCATTTTATTTTAATAAAAGTTATTATTTCTATGTTTTATAGAATACTATTTTTTCTCCTAAATACTTCTTAAAATAACAAAATAATATAAGTAATTTATAATAAAAATTGGGAAAAAATTAATGTTACTCATATCATTGTTTACTAAATAGATAACCTTCATAATGTATAAACAAACTAAGGTTTAATTATTAGGCCAACGGTGACCTTATTGCTTTAAGAACAATACAGTAAAACTCTTATAAAGGAAAAAATAATTAAATTAATTTGATTTTATATTATATAATAAATATGATTCTTAAAAGAATGAGATAGTTGTTAATAGATTTTGAATCATTCTATGTAAATTTGTCTCAATTTTTTCAAGTGGAGTTGCAGAAATAGTTAACTTAACCTAACCCAATCAACCGCTTAAAAAAAATTATATTGGTTCGACTTAACTTGTTTTGTAATTAAATTATGATTTTTCAACTGATTCCAATTTGTTTTAACTCACTTAAAAAAATATAAACTAAAAATAATATAAACAAAACCAAAACATATTTTTTTTTTAAATTTTAAATCATATCAATGTGATTAATTTTAAATAAAATTATTTGACATATAAATAATATAAGGTATAGTATATGTATGTATTTTAACAAATAATATTACTTTATTTTTTAACCCATCTTATATCTATTTAAGGCAATTAAACCGATAAAAAATCACCTCGTATCCAAATAAAACTATACTATGACAAAATAAATTCTATTATTCTTTCTCAATCATCACTATTAGTATAAACTCAAACAATCATAAATCCTAATTTTCCAATCTTCACTTTTGCCACTCGCAACCACATCTTTCTTTTTTCTAACAATCCCAAAAAATCGAAACCCTAACCAAGAAGCACAAACCTGTTTTAAGAAAATATATGTCCTATTTTTTAATTTTTTTATGCAAAAATAAAAGTATATTTTTTCTCAGCGTTATTTTTTTAAGGAAGTCTTCAATTGGGCAACCTAAACAAAAAAAGTGGAGAAAAGAGTTTTGAATTTACATTATTTAGTGAAGTTTTTAAAACTTTACAAATACACCAAAATTGATAGTGGATTTCAGATCATGGAAAGACATAATAAAAAGTTAAAAAACTCGTTTAACAAATTTTTTTTAAGGATCTATTGACCAATTTCCCATATTTACTCAAATTTAAATTCGTTGTTTCGGAACTGGTCCTCGCTCAGTTGTCCAAAAACTCACCGCACTGCACCGCGTTTCCACACCAACACCTCTCAAAATTTTCTCGTCCGTTCCTTGCTTTCCTGCAATGGTTGGCCCCTTCAGAGCCGACGATCGCAGGGTGGTTAGAGTCGCCGTTGTGGGCGACGGTGGCACCGGAAAATCCACACTCGTAGCCGCAATGGCGTCGGAATCTTTCCCCGAGTCCGTTCCGCCCGTGCTCCCTCCCACGCGCTTACCCCATAATCTGTACCCCGATTCCGTTCCTCTCATCCTCATTGATACACCTTCCAGGTCTCTGCCACACTCGCATTTCTTCTCCGCGTCATCATCATTCAATTGAAGCAAAACAAAAGAAAACTAACAGTAATAATAATTTTGTAAATAATTGGTTAATCAGATATAAGCCCTAGATTTAACTGATAGGAATGCCATTTAATTTTCTTAACCTAAACTTTAGAAGTTATCTCGTTTGAATTAACACTTTCGTCGTGTGATCTGTATTGTTTTAGCTTCGAAAAGCAAAACGCGCGCAATGAAGAATTGAAGCGAGCTGACGCGGTGGTCTTAACCTATGCCTGCGATGAACCGTTGAGCTTTGAGCGTTTGAGTGCTTACTGGCTCCCAGAACTGCGGAAGTTGGAGGTTAGTTTTGATTCTTTTAGTTACTGACATTTTTTTTTTTTTTTCTGTTTAGAGATAAGGTGTGAAGTGAATGGGAAGCTAATGGTTGCCTTCTATTGTTTATTGTTATGCAGGCGAAGGCACCTGTAATTGTGGTTGGCTGCAAGCTTGACCTGCGGAAAGAAAATCAGCTAGTGAGCTTAGAGAGTCTCACCACAAATATCATGCAACAGTTCACTGAAATTGTCACTTGTGTTGAATGCTCTGCTGCTACACTTTATCAAGTATGTTGTTTTGCTGCATCATTGCTACTTGGTTGTGCTCAAGGTTTTAAATTGTGGTTGCTTGGTTTTATGTGTTTCTTGATATTGTTGGAAATTTGGACAAATGCTTCTGGTGTGGGCACAACTGTGATTGCATACCCCTCCGAAACTTTGTTGTTGTGGGCGAAATCACAGTTGCGGACCATGTTTTAAAGTCTTGGTCATGCTTACCTGTTGTTTAGTCTCGTAAATTATAAGTGTATATATAGTTAGTCTGTTATATGGTTAGAAAACAGCATCAAAATGTATGAGTGGGTCATATTTTTTATTTTTAAAGATCACGCATTCCTTTGTTTTCCTTAGAGTGCGATTCATTACAATAATCCTAAGAAACTCTTGCATTGATGTGATAGTGCAAGGTCTGGCTTTAGGCATATAAGGATAACTTCTTGATGATATTGGAATTATATTCAACTCCCTATTTAGTAAAACTCAGGTGCGTTATATTTGATTATTTTTAGGTCCCTGAAGTTTTTTATTTTGCCCTAAAAGCAGTACTGCATCCAGTTGATCCATTGTTTGATTATAAAAGACATGGTTTAACAGATCGATGTGTGAGGGCGTTAAGAAGAATATTTATTCTATGCGATCATGACATGGATGATGCTCTCAGTGATGAAGAACTAAATGAGTTTCAGGTTTTGATAAATTACCCTCCCTGCCCTTTGTAGTTTGAATATTTAGTTTGTTGTATCCCATTTACTTTTGCTAATTCATATTTCAACAGGTTAAATGCTTCAATGCAGCATTGCAGCCATCTGAAATAGCAAAAGTCAAAACAATTGTACAGCAGAAAGTACCTGACGGAGTCAACTCCATTGGTCTTACCTTTCCAGGCTTTATTTATGTCCATAATATGTTTCTAAAGAAAGGGCGAACAGAGACATTGTGGGCTGTTCTAAGAAAGTTTGGATATGATAATGATTTAAAACTCCGGGATGATTTCTTTCCAGTTCCATCTATGCATGCTTCTGATCAGGTCATACTCTTTTTTCTCTTGGTTTTGGATGTTTATGAAATTCCATTTCGATCTTCTTGTTTGAGTTAATAGGAAGAGATTAGAGTACCAGGTCAACCATTTAATTGTTATAATCTCTACACTTGTATTAACCATAACAGAAAATGTGTAATTGTTATATGAGGAAAATTAAAATGTTATCTATGAGTGGTACTTGTTCTAGTAATATCAGCCATCAATTACTAATTCTGTATCAGTGTTGATGATTGCTCAAAATCAAACAAGTAGGAAATTTTAGCTGACAGATGTGAACTACTCAGATCACTAGGATTGGTGATTACAAAGAATCTAGATTTTATTTTTGTTCTAAAATTTAGCTCTTTTATGTTGTGTGGTTATTCATTTTCCAGACTCCAAATATTTCCTTTTCTATCTATAAATGTATGGCAGTTTGGAATGTAATAGTTTACAGCTAGTACTTGACATGTTATAATATTATTCCTTTTTTCTCATTTTTGAATTGGAAAAAGGATGCAAGTATTTGTTGGTATAGTTTAGTGATGCATGCTTGTTCAATCAAATGATCACTTTTGCAGAATCCGGAGACAGAGTTTCTCTTTTTACCAATCATTGCACATCCTCTTGTTTTAGGGCTTTGAGTCACGACAAAAATTTTTGTGAACCTGTTCTTTATAATTGCTATATAACTTGCAAATGGTATGTAAGAACTTACTCTCTTAGACATTTTCACGCAGAGTGTGGAGCTGACAGGTGAAGCCGTAGAGTTTCTGGAAGGAATCTTTCAATTGTTAGATACAGATAAAGTATGTATAACTCTTGGAATATCTTGACCACTACTGTGTGCTTTAAACACCCCCTTTATGTGGCTTTCCCTGAATAAAACCAATATACTCTTCTAATTTTCGGTTTGGAAACCTGATACTTTTCTAGGATCTAACACTACGACCTGCTGAAGTTGATAAACTATTTGATACTGCACCAGAAAGGTGATCTTTCCCTGTACTTGTCCTTTAAAAGTAGTATCATCCTAATTTTATGTTTATTGTAATTGTAATTTCTTACCTTGATGAATATAATTTTGGGTTTTCTTTGTAGTTTTTATTATGCTTTTTTAATTAAGTTAATTAAGCCGCTGAATTGTCACATGGAAAGATTAAAAACCAATCATTCATGTTCTCATGGTGGGAAATAATGATGCAAATAGTAGAAATTAAAAGCAATACTAGTGGGAGTTAATTGCTAGTGGATACCTAAAACTACTTAGTAGGAATTAATGTGGAATTTAATGAGTCATATTATGGTTGTCTAGAGGGGCACATAGTTTAGCTTAAAAAAAATGTATTTGTAATGTAATAAAAGGATATATATGAATTCTAAAAGAAAATTAAATTTTCTCTTTATGAAAATTTCATGGTGGTCTGAGTTATAAGAACTCAAATTATTTTGATCTTATTAAAGTAACTTGTGGTGAACAATCCCATGACTTAAACTAAATATAAGAACGGTGCTCCTTCCGTCTTCTCATCCGTACCTCTAACAACTTGACGTATTGCTTTAGTAGGTAGAGGAGTATTTTAGATAACTTCTAGGTTCAAAACTCAACAACATATTGATAGGATCCTTGAGGACATAATAGTTTACAAACTTAGTTCAAGGGCTTAGCCTGAACAGTAGGATGACACAAAATTCCATACTTGCGGATATCTCCGGTAAAATCCATAATGGATACTAAACATGTACCTTTAATGGATACTCATGGGTGACGAGAATGGGTACTTTAATTACCTACTTTCTAATGAGACGGGTACATGTATCATAGTATCCAATCTGCGGATAACTGTTATTTGTATACTTTTTGAAAATCAAGTGATAAAAATAAAGTTTTTCTCTGAGAAACATTAACAATTGAAGAATTGTTTAGAATTTAAATTTATAGATTTGTGTCTTTTACTTAGACTTGGAAATTAAAGATGTTTTTAAAGAGATTAATGTTTTCTAAACTTATACTTGTGTTGCAACTTACTTGAATTTGTTAGACTAAATTTATTTGTACTGATATGTTATTATGCAATTTTATTTGAATTACACTTTAAGATCAAATTTTTATTTGAGTTTATATTTTAAAAAATTACTTTCAAATAATGTTACTCAATTTTTTCAAAAATATCCATGGGTATCTATAGATATTCGTAGGTATAAAAGAAATCTGTAGATATTTTTGTGTAGGTATCCAACAGGTAACAGGGTGGGTGATGGAGTGGATTTGTTTGTCTTGTCCCAACCTGTTGTCATCCCTAAGTAGGAGGAGGTAGGAGAGGAATCCTTTTTGAAGGTTAACATCACGGAAACAAGTTGTACATTTGTTGTCGAAGGGGAACTCTTGCAAGGAGAAATCTCCTTTTGTTGTAAAGATTCAGCTATTATTGTCAGCGTCTATTGAATCTTGCCCTCTTCCATACTATCTCTCTGCTCTCCCATTCATGGGTGCCTAACACATTTTGCTATAGTAACTTCCTTAATAATATGCTGGTTGTGCTTGCTGAGAATCACTCCTAGGTTCTTATTAGATATTGTGGTTAGTATATAAACGACTTGCTTCTTGAACTTGCTAATGTTAGTGCTTTATATGTGTTGTTTTAGGGGTTTTTGTGCAACTCCGCAATGCGGTTTTGTAAATATATTGTTTCATAACCTGCATCATAACTTCTTTGAGAGATATATTGGAATTGGCTTAAATTTGCTGCAAGGAAAGGAAGGGTTAAATATGAAGCAAATAGTTTTAGGCTAATAATAATGGATGTTTGGATTCAATTAAGTTCTTAGGTTATTGTCACTGTCCATGTCTCGTTGGTTGGTAATTATCACGCAATAATGATGAGAACTTGGGGCTAGTAAGTTCTTTTTGTCTAATTCATTGACTCTAGTTATGCGAGGTCCATTTAGCATATATTTTCTTTCATTTGAACAAGCCCTATGGGCTTATTAGTGTCTTGTTTATATTGATTGTGAGGAACGGTTTTTTAAATTGTAGTTCTGTTTCAACCCTTGATGCTGTAGGAAATTACAATTGCAAAAACTCTGTAAAGCTTAACATTGTCGTCAAAATCATAGTCATTGACCTTGTTAAAAACCTTGATCGTGAGTATGGTTGTAGCATTTCATACTAGTGTAGTTATAACGGCTTGAAGAAAACCTCTTGTACTTTGGGGGAATCGATTGTTTCACTTACTTGAGAAATCTGAACATAAAAAATGTGACGCTTACTCCTTTTAGGTTGATTACTTGAAACCAATAGGAGTAGTTTTAATTTTAAACCTTTTATCCATGTTCAATGTGATGTGTGCTTGATAAAAGTTTCTGCATCTGAAGTTATTCATCTAAAATTTTCACTTGCTCTTCAATTTCAGTCCATGGAACAATGCTCCGTATAAGGATGCTGCAGAGAAAACTGATACGGGCTATATCTCTCTGAATGGATTTCTGTCTCAGGTGCTGATTTTATACTTTTCTTTATTCTTCAACCTTCACGATTGGATGGATGTCTGAAAGGATTTTTGTGATTCCCGATTCTAATTGTTAGCATTATTGATGCTTATGGTCTACAAAGGTTTTTTTCCTTGCCATGATTAAATGAAGAAAGGGAAATAACAAAGAGCAGTAGCTCCCAACTCAAAGAAGAATATCTAGACTTGACAATTCAATTAGTATTTGCATATCCCCTCACAACATTTCTCTCTTTAAATAACTTGCCCCTGGCCTTACCTATGAGCTCTTTTGTAATAATGGGCCTAACTAATATTAGATCCACAAGTTTGGACCTAAAGGGGTTTAGGGGCTTTTCAAATTGGGTTTGAGTTCCAATCAATTCTACCTCGTATAAATCTTGCCTTGTCCTCAAGGTAAAAGGTACAAAACTTCTCATTGACACCCTTTGCTTCTTATCAAGTAGCTTTTTCAATCGGTTTAGTCTTCCAAATGATGAGCCTTTCTGTGACTACTTGCCATTACACTTACTTTCTCTAGAAGCTAGAACTGCCTCTTGAGTTAGGATACATCGAATTCGGGATGAACCGTGACTACTTCTGGAAATGGTAGCTTATATGCTACCTCCCCTGTGTGGGCTACAATATGGAAAGGACCAAAGTAGCATAGAGACAATTTTGGATTGGTCCACTTTGCTATAGTATTTTGTCAATGTGGTCTTAGTTTAAAGTACATTCTCACCATTGGCATATGTCACTTGTCTGTGACAAGAAATTGCATGTTTCTTCATACTTTGTTGAGCTTTTCGTTGATATGCTGCAATTGATGCAAGGCCTCATATCTCTCAACTAAAACACACACAGAGACTCAACTAAGGTTTTCCCATTCAAAAGCCATATGACAATTGGTGGAGGCCTATCAATACGCAATTTAAAATGGCACTTTCCATTTGTTGTATGGTATGATGTATTATACCAAAATTCGGTCCATGACAACCAAAAATGCCATTGTTTCGGCTGCTTGGAAGAAAAACACCGTAGGTAAGTTTTAAGGCATCAATTAACCATCTTTGTTTGGCTACCCATTTGAGGATGGTAGGAAGTACTCGTGTGCAACAATGTTCCTTGGGGGCGAAATAGTCCCTTCCAAAACTCGGTCAAGAAAAGCATGTCACAGGTATATATAGGGAATCCATAAATGACTTTTTGGGAAAAAAATTCAATGCGTCTTGGCAGTAAATGGGGCTTTAAGGGTGATAAAATGGGCATATTTAGACAACTAATCAACTACTACCATCATAACTTCTTACTCATGTGACTATGGAAGCCCCGTGATTAAATCCATTGAAATCTCAGCCCAAATTTGCTTTGGAATTGGTGGTAACAATTTAGTTGGGGACAATATTTGTATTTGTGGCGTTAACATACATCACACCCATGAACAAATCCATAACAATTTTCTTCATTCCCTTCCAGTAAAAGTTTCTAGCCAACCTCTTGTATGTTTTTGTGGGATTAAAGTGGCTTCCCATAGGGGTGGAATGAAACTAGTGTAATAATACTGGAATCAACTCTTATCCTTGAGGTGGTAAGCATGACTGTCCAACCTAACGCTCATTGGGTTACTATTTGGCTTCAAGGTGATGGCGTGATCATTGTTCACCTTTGGATTCTGAAAGACTAATTGGTGTTGATTAAGATTTGCTCAAGTTCCTTACTCACAAGGAGGACTAGCTGATCTATCAAGTAGTCTTTATTTTCTGTAGCCACATTTTGTATAATTTTTCTCGCAAGGATACGGATGATTTCTATTTTGGACTTGATAACCCTTAATGTAATCAATGACCTTTCTTCTCAAAGTTCATTGTCTTCCTCTTCCAATTTGTTGCAGTTTTCCCCAAGGTCACCAGCCACTCAACACACAAAATACTGTCCATTCCCCCTAAGTCCAATACAACACATATGTATCCACAACTATATTATAGCATCCTACTTTTACTATAATAGCTGGGCAAATTCCCCTTGTCTTGCACCTACTTCCATTTCCTAAACATACTCTGTAAGTTTGTGTCAACCACCTTCAATCCCAAAGAAACCACTAACTCTGTAACTATATAAAATTGTGATGAGCTCTACCATCCACCAACATTATATGGGATAATCCTTCAGCAATCCTTTGAACTTATTGGTGTCTGAATGGGCTGTTTCTTGATGATCAATTGCCCTAGGATCCAAAACTTGACACACCATAACGTGTTCTTCTTTGTCCTCTCTTTGTCTTCAATGGCATCTAATGATTCTTCCTAGAAGTCATCACCTTCCCGGACAAGGAGGTGCAAATGTTTGTCTGGCACTGCTGAGTAGGATTGTAATTTTTCCCACTCTTGAAACACAACCCATTATTGACATGTCTATCACTATTGATGAAGATTCAGAAAAGCAATTTTGAGGTTGTTACTTCATTTAATTGCCTGGAAAGATACATTAAAGGAAGTTTTTAATTGTTATTATCGGTTTTGAAAATTTTGGTTTTTTGATCATCTGGATGGCTACTTTATTGCGCCTTGAGTTCCATCTGTTACATAGAAACTATTGCTTTGTGGTTTCCTTGCAGGGGTAAAACTTCCCTTATATATGTGTATTGCCTAAGGAGGGATCACGTTACTTTATGAGTAACACTAAATTAGTTACTCCACAACTCATTCTCATTTTCTTAAAGATGAGTTACTCACTGTAACAATTAGATTAAAAAATACTAAAGATGGGAATGAGAGTAACTTTTTCAGAGATAGCTAATCCCTTCTCTCTTTCTCTTTTGATGTATATGTTTATTCTCTTTGCTTCATCTTTTGGATGGGATGGGTTGTTGTTTTCTCTAGTCACGTGACTTGGTTCCTTCATTTATATTTTGTATTTCAGACAAATTGAAAAGAATTGTCTTATTTACAATTCCTCATTTAGTTCGAAATTGAGTTCTTTTTTTTGTTTTTGATGCATCTTTTAAATTGTATGGTGCAGTGGGCCCTCATGACATTACTTGATCCAAAACTTAGCTTGGCTAATTTGATTTACATTGGATATAAGGGTAATCCTGCAGCAGCACTCCGTGTCACTCGTAAAAGATCATTAGATCGCAAGAAGCAAACCACAGAAAGAAATGTGTTCCAATGCTATGTTTTTGGTTCTAAACATGCTGGGAAATCTGCTTTGTTGTACTCGTTACTGGGAAGGCAGGCCTCTGAACCAATCTTCATAATCAATGTCTTGTCTATGTTGTTTCCTTTTCTTTTAATTCATATCGGCATGTGAAATTTGATATACTCATACTTTTTATTGTTTTCTCCCTCCAAAGCAACAACTAATTGTGTCATTTTCACAGGCCTTTTTCAAATAATTATACTCCAACAACAGTTGAGCAGTATGCGACAAATGTCATTGAACTAAAAGGGGTGAGGATGATATTTTTTATGATGAGAAAACGTGGTTACCATTTTAATGATTTTGTGAAACAGCATTGTCTTCCTCTCACGTTTTGTCTCAGTATACTCTATTGCTGATTACCAATACTGGGAAGCATGGTGGACGTTGTTGTGGAAGTTAAATGGGTATAAGATGCATTCTGTATACTCATAATCCTGATGATTGCTGTACAGGTAACTCCGAAAATTCTCGTATTGCGTGAGATACCTGAGGATAGATTACCGGAACTTTTGTCAACTCAGGATTGTTTGGCTGCGTGCGATGTAGCTGTTTTTGTGTATGACAGGTGGGTTGCAAAATGATTTTAAGTGTTATAATTTGTTACAGTTAGCTGTAAACCGGCTGTTTTGCATTATCGATTCACTTTAGCAAGATTTTTGCTTTGCACTTGGAAACACAAGTAATTTTTATGATTATGTTTTGCATTTATGATTCACTTAAAGTGGTTGATTGCATGTTGTGTTTCCTTAAGAGCTGGTTACTTATCTATGCTGATGGAATTTGCTGAATTAGAAACTAAGACTTTAGACATAGGAACTTGCCTCTGCCTCAGCCTCAGCCCAATATAGAGGGACCCTTTAAGGTTTATTCCCGTAGGCGCAAGAGTAAAATTGTGTCCACTCAGTGTGTTGGTGGAAGTTATTTAGAGAGAGGAGAGGAATCTGTAATATGGGGGAAGAAATGGGTAGTGGGGGGAATTAAGGAGGATTCGGAAAATCTTTGGGAGTCCAGAGATCTTTCTGACTTGGGGGAGCATAGCTCTCATTCCTTGTACTTTCTTCTCTGTTTACGGATACAATACAAATTACAACACTCTCTTTGGGAATCCTAAAGACCTATGATCTTCTAACCCATGTTATAATGCAGTAAATCCTTAGAGTCTTGTAGAGAGAAGAGAGATAGAGTGAATGAGAAAAAATAGATGACAAATAGAGTATAAAAGTACTAGTGAGACCTACTCACTTTTTAAATTCTCTCAATTTTTTTCTGTATCCTACCAAACAATCCGGTTCTCATCCCCTATATCCACCCTCTTCAGCCAAACGTACCATTAAGGTGACGCTATATTCTGTAACAAAATTCATCTTACAGTGCTAAAGATAATCTGGTGTCTTAGATTAGCTTATTTTTGGAAAAGTATTTGTATTTTATTCTTCTTTTTCATCTTTCCATGAAAAAATGTGTTCTCATAAATAATCATGCAAACATACACTATATCAGCTTTTGTGGTTCTCCTACATGGACATGGATGGAATAAATTTCCCCAGTCGAAGTAGAATAACTGTCTCAATCTTCATAGCATATTTGTAGTACAACTATTTCCTGCATTTCGTTCCCGTATCAATATTTAAAATGTGTTCCTGTTTCACAGCTCAGATGAATATTCCTGGAAGAAATCCAAAGATTTGCTTGAGAAGGTTGTTAGACATGGAGAACTAACTGGTTATAGAACTCCTTGCCTCGTTATCGCTGCTAAGGATGATTTATCTCCATTGCCAAGGGCAGTACTAGATTCATTAAAGGTAACGCATTTTCAGCTCGTGACTACAATATAATTGCATACACGATGATTATCTGTAATGTTATAACTATGATTTGCGTATTTTATTATATTTTTATCTTCCTGTATAGGTTACCCAGGAATTGGGAATAAAGGCACCTGTTCACGTCAGTATGAAACTAGGTGATTCGAGTAATGTGTATAATAAAATTGTTAATGCAGCAGAACACCCTCATTTGAGCATTCCAGAAACTGAGATTTCACGAAGAAAGAAGCAACACCACCAGCTTCATCGCTCTCTTATTTTTGCCTTGGGTGCGTTTATTTTATCTACACTCGATAGATTAACGCATACACTACAAACTTCCACAATATCCATTTTTCCATTTTAAGTATTAAACCTTTTAATTAACTTCGTACCTTGAATTTTCAGTTGGAGCTGCTATGGCGGTTGCCGGTTTGACAGCTTGTCGCGTGCGTGCATCGAAAAAGAATGCTAGTACTGCTTAGCAATCAAACGACCGTTATGCTATTGCTTCTAACATCTTAGCAGTTGACTTCATCAGCAGTATTTTGCTTTCTAACCTTGGGCTAACTAGTTAAATGTTTGTGTATAGTGATTACAAATCACCTTCATTGTTGTAAGCATGCTTTAACAAGGCTTCTTCAATATGATTTATATCTAGCTTTTTATTTGGTTTCCATTGGGTGTACGTTGTAACCTCTCTAATCAGATCAAACCATTTCGAGAGGTTTCTGATAGTCCTTTACTATTCTCCCGAGCCATGTTTTTTTTTCTTTTCATTTTTTATCCCTTCCAACACCCCTTTGGAGTCAAGCTGTGGTGGTAAGGAAACACGAAAGCCAGTCAAATGTGACTTCTAAAATAATTATTGAAAATGTTAACAAACTTATAATTCATTTAACTATTTGCGGTTGGGCGATATTAAAAACTGTTTTATCTGTTTATCCATAGTTTTTTTCTTAACAATTTCCTCTAACAAGGTTTGTGTGAGATGTTGTAATGGTTCCTAAAACCGAACCAACCACTCAATATTCAAGTAATATTTTGTTATTTGAATGAAGTGATTTATTGGAGAAAATTTCTAACGAACAAAAGACTAGTGTTTGACAGTAAGGAAACAAAGCAGGGATGTTACGCAAGGGGAAGGAAAATCCATTACAACCTATCCTCTTTCTACTTGCAATAATATATGATCCTCGTAATCCAGAAAACGAGCAGGCATTTTACGCATGCAATTGCTTTTTCGAATAGTTATGTCCATAAACGTGCCCCTTTAATGCCATATCCTTAGTATTTTTAATTATAACTTACCTTCCTCGTTAAAATAGCCTTGTCGGCAAGGCCGAGTTCAGGAAATTGCTTTTAATGTCATATAGATATTCCCATGTACATACATAGAACCTGTCTACTGAATCAACAGTAGCGAGGGACTAGTATAATGCAGTTGAACTTGAGGGAAAACTAGAAAAAGGAATGTGCTGAGCTTGCGGATCACCAAGTCACAAAACTTCAGTAGTGAAACATGAAAGACTAGATAAAGTTTTGCATGAAGCTACGTAACATTAGTAGCACAGGCTCTAATCAAGAACTTGAACCTTAGAATGGTTGATTTCGAAACCTCGATTTAAAATGATATGGCTTAAATATTTCAATTTGTGTTTGGTAAAATGAAACACTTTAAAACCTTGGGTTTTCAAGATGGAGGTTTTAGTTGAAGTTTATAGAGAAAAATGTATGAAAGAATATTAACTCAAACTTAAAAATCTCATGTTAAAGAAGAGATAAAGTCTTTCAATAGTTTATACGTAAATGCAAATTTTATCTTAATAAATCGATTTTGTAAGGTTAAGTTGATTTAAAGTCTACTTCTTAATATGGTATTTCTGCACCTCCATCACTTAGTCCTACACTCCATGTGTTTTCAAAATTTCAAAAATATCTTTTCTAGGTTGTACAATCCAAAATATATATATATATATATATATATATATTTTATTCTAGAGTGTATGTTTCAGAATGAAATGTATTTTTTGTATTTCGGATTTTACAATCCAAAATACAAACTTTTTAATTCCAAATTGTAAAATCCGGAATAAAAAAAAGTTAAGGAGTGCAAGGTTTATTTAAAATTTTTCATTAAAGATATAATGGTTATTTTGTTTAGTGTATGAAAATGTATCAGAACTTATTCTAATAAAGTATTGGACCTATCGGATTATCTTTAAATATATAGTCTCACACTGAAGAGTATAGTGGTATAAAACTTCTAAAAATTACAAATATATTTGAAAATAAGATTACAAATATGAAATGAAAACACTATCAAATGATTCATATAATTAAAATAACCACAAAACACTATCCAATCGTTTCTATAATTAAAATAACGACATAATATATAATATTTTATGTTGTGAAGGAATGATTTACTAAAGAAATTTTTCCCAAAGTCCTAGATCAGAAATGTAGAAAACAAAACAAGAATATTATACAAGAAGAAGGAAAGTATAATATAATTTACTCTACTTTTCTATCCACAATCCCAGTAATATATGTTTGTATGCATGCACTTAAGTTATATAATTTCACTTTAAGACATAATCATCCCTGTCATCCATTTTGCGTTTATCACCATCTATGTATGTGTCCCATTGATACCATCTCCTTAACAATTTTAACCATAAAATATGCTTGTGTATAAACTCTGCATTCTTTTTCCCTATGTGCATATTAAGGATTCCTCCTTAAAGGCCCAAACCTTCTGGACTTTGGAATGTGACACTGATTGATGTGTTTGTGTAGATTTTGAGTAATGAAAGTTTCACAAAACAACAAAAACACTAACTTTTATGCGTGAAGTATTGAAAAAAAATTACCAGAATAAAATTTGCTTGATGATAAATTTCATATACCCACAAACTAACAACAGAAATTTTCTATACTATATCATTTAATAATATATTGTTATGTGCTGTAACATTTCCAAATTTTACAATAATTATTTTAGAAAGTACATTTATGGTGATTTTATTATTAGTTATCCATGACTGACTTGTGGACTAATTAAGTTTTTATAGAGCATGAAAGTAATCAATCCAATTTTTGAATTGGAATTTTTTTATAAAATAAATTAAATTTGTAAAGATCATTTAAATAAGTATAGCTATTAATACTTTATGATAATACTTTATTTCGACGGATAATATATTATTTAAAACACAAGTAATGGTCCATTACTACATAACACAGAATAATAATGATAATGGTAATATATCAACAAGTATTTAATTTATGTAAAAATTGATATACGTTATTAGAAATATAATATCAAATCATTCAACAACCGAATTGGTTAATTTTGTATTCTACAAAAAGTTATTTAGTTTTGTAAGGAAATGTTTGACATAATATATTTGATACCCTGTTTATAGTAACTAAAGATTACTTTAACTCGATAGAAATGAAAAAAAGAAATCACTTTTTTATCCTTTATTTTTTTTAATCTAACTGAAAAATAATTTATTTATCAAAATTTTTATATTAAGATTAAATGAAAATAATGATACTCTTCGTCTTTATCCTTGTTTTTTTAATATAATGAATTTAAAAAGTAGTTAATCTTTGACTGATAGATTAGGAAAAACAAAAAGAAAATATTTTAGAAGTTACTTTCGAAGTATCACTTTTGAGTTTACTTTTGAAATAACGTTTTCATCTTTCTCTCATAAAAAGAAAAAAGAAAAAGAAAAAGAGGACTTTTATTATAAGATGGTGAGAAAAGGAAATCATTACCAATATTGGATCGAATTGTGGAAGATTAAAATAAAATTATATATAACTTTTTACCAAGTAATCATTTTAATTTTAACTATTCATATATGTTGTACAGTACAAATCTACTCTTCTCTTCTTCTCTTACAGACAATATTCTCACTGAAACGTTTATACATATTTTAGAAAAAATCGTTATCCTTTGTAACAATTACTTTAAACATCATATATAGGATGATTCTATTTAGTTGACATAGTATATCAAATTTAATCAAACTCTTTTTACACTAAACTTTTGTCTTTAAAAAGTCAAGAAAAGTAATTTACTTTGTAAATATAAAACTACCATCGCCCAGACTTGCAGGCTAAAAAACTACTTTGTGCTTTCTGCAACTACTTGCAACATGTATGATCGTTGTAGACAGCTAAATATGAGTGACCTTATAACAATTTTTCAGCTTTAATATAAGGAGCAATGCTGTATTTGGGCATGAAAGCAAGCCTACAGAATTCAAATATATTACCGAAAGTGAATTGCCCAATGATAGATAGGAGGAATTTAGAGAAAGATGAGAAGAACTAGACAAAGGGCTGATGTGGAAAGATAGCAAGTGGTATCTAAAATAGTTCGAAAGCGTTAAAATGCAAGATCGTATTGAAGTTTTGAATCCCATACAGGAGTCACCACATCCATTCCGATATCACCAGTGGGAAAAATATGAAGAAGGAAACTTCGGTGAAATCGAAGTATGGGACAAAAATCCAACTTATATAAGAAAACGATATCACTTTTAATTTAAAATCTTAAAATATCACTACTAGAAAATAACTATTTAGAGACTAATTTTTAGCTACTAAATACAATAGTTGCTAATTGTGACCAAAATAGTCACCAAATTAAATTTTGGTTGTTAAATAACTACAAAATAAAAGTAATGATTGAATTTAGTGATCAATTATGTTAAAATAATTGGTATCTAACATTAGCTATTAATGTTTTAGTGACCTATGTTATTACATTCTAAATTCTAAATTGATACTAATTAAGTTAGAGACTAATTTAAAATCTAATGATATTGGTCACTAAAACCTTGATAGCTAATTATAGATATCAATTATCTTAACTTAATTGGTCACTAAATTCAATCATTATTTCTATTTTGTAGTTATTTAGTAATCAAAATCTAATTTGGTAACTATTTTGGTTACAATTAACAACCATTTCATTTGGTAGTTAAAAGTTGATCTCTAAATAGTTTTTTTTTCTTGTAGTGTATTATTAGTTTTATGGATTTTTTTTAAATGTTGCTTAATTTTTTCATTTTTATTTAATATAAGACTTACAATCACACTTTAAATATCTAATTAATACATTTAATTTATCGTTAATGTTAATGCATTTAATTTGTTCGTTAACAAAATTACAGAATGTAATGAGTATTTACTTATTAATATCCATACTATCATGTATGATATAATATTAATGCATGCACATGCAAATGCTTTAAACCCTTTACACAAAAATTAAAAAAAAATGTTAGAAGTGGGTTCAATGATTCATATGAAGAAGGATATGATGGGATGGCATTCTCGGGTGGCTGCGGAAAACGATCTCTTTTCCTGTTTGGTTAAGGTGTTGCATAAAGAGAATTGGAAAAAATGATAGTAATCCAAATGAAAATCTGCAGAAGGCACCCTGGGCTATCGACACGTATAGAGCACATTACTTCATTTGGTAGTAGTTTGTACCAGTCTCAGATCGATTTGAATTAGTGCTCTATGATCAATTTGTGTACATCTTTTTATAAAGTATGTGGTCCACATAATTCAACTCTTGCGGAGAATCTAGCAGCAGAAGAGCACCAAAGGGTCAAGATAAAGGGCTTGAGTCGAGTCTATCAGAAAATTGGCGTTTACTTACTTTAGGTATCAAGCCTATTTTTGGGTACAGAAAGTGGGCTTGTGTTTCACCATGTTTTGAACAACTTGAGTTCATCATCAGTGAAATTTTTAATTACCCAGATGCTTGTTTATGACAATTCCTTTGCTTCAATTAGGGCAAAAACACAGTCAGAGCAGGAGGGGTGGGGTTTCTTGCATGGTTCTTCCTTTCTTGCATTTTACCTTAAATTGAAAGAGTGTTATTTTTGACCCCCGAAACATTAACACACACCCACTTAACACTCAAATAGGTATTATTTATTTGGAAGGGTGGGGTAAAAAGCTCGTTTCTCAAATTAAGAAGAGTCAAATTTCAATTCCTTATTTATATTGATCAGTGGACCACATATGTATGATCGGATACATCAAGGTGTATTCAATACTTTTCATTATAAAGAATATGATATTTATCGATGAAAATTGTATAATTTTGTTTTTCTCGGTAGTTGTATTTTAGTTGATTTTACCGGTGAAAATCTTTATCAGTAAGACATATATTATACCGAATAAGAGATTTTTATTTTCAATTTTAATGAGTTAAGTCGATATATTTCGATTAATACAATTTTTATAAATATGTGAATTACACACATACACGTGTAAGAATATATATATATATATATATATATATATATATAAGAAATATTTTTATTTATATATTGTAAATTAATTTTTTTAATTGATATGAATGTGTACATTTTGGATGGAAAACAAGATACTTGTGAGTACTTTAATATGATAGTGTGTAATATAATAAATTTATCAAATTTTGTTAGGATTTATTTTGATATATTAAAAAGTTAATTTTAAGTATGATTCATCTTCATAAAAAGAATTTGTAAGTTGAGGAGTATTTCGTTTATATATTATAAATTGATTTTATTTTTAGTTGACAGAATATTTCCAATAATATATTACATGTGTTTCAATTTTTCTATTCCAATTTCCTAATAATTCTAATAAAAAATTATTGACAATTAAGTCTACCAATTATTACTTTACTTAAGAAATAAATATGTTAATTATTAATTATTTCTTAGTTTGTTAGATTTTACTTTTTTAATTATTATAAATGTAAATATTGTTCATGAGATTCCTACTTCAACTTAAAATGTTCTAAAATGTTATGATTTTCTTATTTTATTTTATTTTATTTTTTATTTAATTCAAAATTGATATCCTAGTTCTGTTCTAACAAAATATGAAAAGCAAAATTTCAAACAATTTTTTTCCTAAATTAATTTTTATAGAAAACTATATCTTTGCAATGAAAGTTAATTTTTTTTCCAAGAAATTTGATATTTCGGATGTTAATTAAAAATAATGTGAAATACTTTAGGTAATGCAAAATTTTATCATAACTTTACTTATGATAGAAAAATAAGAAATATAAAAACAAATTCATGTCATTTTACTTACTACTTTCAAATCAGTAAAAGAAATTTAAGATTCTTTAAAAAAGAAATATGTCACAAATAAAAGAATTTGGAGTATGTAGGTGTTAATAAATGACTTTGAATTGTAAAGGAGGACAAAGTATGAGATAATAAACAAGTCTATGAACACATTATTAAATATTATAAACAAGATAAAGTTGTTGTGTAGAAAGTTTGTTAATCTAAAATTGTTGAGACAATTACGATAATAGTATTTGAGAGATACAAAATATTTTTAGTCTCATTGGATAATACTAATGATTTGTCTAAGATTATCTTGACAAAAGTGATACATGTTTTGCAAGTTCTAAGAGCAACGAAAGTTGATAAGACAAGATCATGTTATTAAAGGATTTTTGCCAATCCAAACACCACAATTTAGAGAAGAATATATTTTTTAAATAAAATTAGATATATAGCAATGAAACAAACAAACAAATTAAAAATAGTAAAAGAAAGAAAAATATACTCATCTTGTCAACATTGTGACAAAAAAGATCATCCACCTTTTAGATGTTCAAGAGACTAGATGTAAAATGCAACAAGCATAACCAAGTGGACATGAAGTTTTGATTTGACACAACAAAGATAGCCATGATGACAAAGTTCAGACGGTTAATTAAGAAAAAGAAAATCATTGACCGTTGAGAGACACTCTTCAAAGATTTTTGAGGTAAACCAATATTACCAATGTCAAAATTGGTAATAATGATTTATGACATTCTTTTGCTTATGAAATTGACTAAAACTTGTAAAGTGTCAATCAACTTATTAAATGCAGATTTAAAGTTTTTTTAGAGAAAAATATAACTCTAAAGATGTAGATAATAAGAAATCTTTAAGGTAGAAATGAAAGGAAAAATTTTGCTCTAAATCTATTGGAGAATGACCAAACTATTTTTTCACTTAAGAAAAATCTCATAGAAATTTGACACAAAAGAGGGATGTTTTAATTACTTGCAAAAGAATTGGTAACTGATGTCACTATGCTTGAGGATTATATTTACATATGCAAAGCTTGTCAATTTGGAAAATAAAATAAAAAAACATGTTTTAAAGGAAGCATCAATTCAGTTACAATTGATATACACATAAGTTGGAGGATTCCAAAGAAAACCTTCGTTGAAAAGAAACAATTATAGTTTTGAGAAGATATAAAAAAGAAATGATAGTTGTGTTTGAGATGAAAAATATCAATCTAATAATTTTTATTCTAATATTGAAGTTCAAACAAGAAGATAATGAAATCTTTATTTGTTAAAAGAAATATGTCAAGGATATTTTAAAGAAAATTAAACAAATTTTAGAAACATGATTGGTTGTATGATGAATTTTCCTCTCATTCGTCTTAACATCCTAAATTTTGAATGTATTTTATCTTGATTTATATGTTGTGTAAGTGAAAAATATCTCAAATTTACTAAAAAAGTATTTAGATATGTTAAAAATACATGTAACTTTAACCTCAGGTACAAAGAGATTGAGAATATGAAGTTAATAAACTTCTCTAATATTGATAAAAATGATAAGGTGATGATATGAGAAGTATTTTGAAATATCATTTTGACTTTGAATCAAGTTTAATGGTTAAGTTGATGATATAAGGAGTACCTTAGATATTGAGCTTAAAAGAAACTAAAAATTATGACTTGATCTAACTTAGAATTTGTTGACGATAAGTGTTAACCAAGCTTTTGTAACCATAATTTTATTTTTAATGAAAGAAATTAAGTATTTCATCATTAGATTATATTTCTTCTTAGAAGAGAAAATAAAAATTGAACTATTATTCTTGCTTAATGTAAAAATATTAAAAAATTAAAGATATTTTCACTAACCGTAAGTCGAAATTCTTAAAAGACCAAAAAATTGGAGTTTACAATAAAGAAGAGTATGGTTAAGTATTTATTTTAAGTATAACATATAACTTTTTTTTTGTTTCATTTTATTAAATAGTTTTAATAAATAATAAATTGAAACTTTTATTTGAAAAAAAAATATATAATGATTGCTTTTACTTAACAACAAGTATGTTAATTATTAATAATTATATATTTTAATTTGTCATACTCTTTCTCTTTCCATCATAATTAATATATATATATATATATATATATATATATATATTATCTATCAATCAAATATTATATTCCTTATTTTTATCTCAAACTATCTAATGTATATTATTTTTCTTCTTTCCAATCTTATTTTTTCAGCCATAATTATTTCTAACACTTACTAAATTAGTAACTAACGAATGTAAAGCCCACAATTACGTGTAAATATGAAGTAGCCGATTAATTTATAAAGTACTTTTTGGAAAAAACATGCGCTTTAATATGTCCAACATAAATTCAAAAGTGTTAAAATGTGATTGGAATAAAAGTTTTGCTAAAAGTATAATATTTAAATATTACTAAAAAATTAAGTAAGAAACACAAAATTAAACAAAAACTTATTAAATAATCATTGTTGCTAAACATTTTTGAAAATAAAGTAATGTTATATACGAACTGAGATTCGTTCATGCATCATGCACCTTAAACAATTTATTTTGAATGATGTAACTATTAAGTTTAATTTTTAGTGAAAATAATCATTGGTTAAACTATTTACTTTTTTCCAACCATTTAAACTTATATAAATTCTTGAAAACCATGTTTATAGACAACATTTGCACCTTAGCTTATTTAGATGTTGATTACGATCTTCAATTGTACATTTACACATTGGACTAACATGGTCTATATAGATTGGGTTTGAACCCTCCTAACACTAATTTTAGAATGATAATATATCTTATAATTTGTTTAACTAATGATAATTTTTAATTGTGGATAAAGTTCTGTCAATAAAAACAATGGCTGTATAAGTATTTTGATGGTGGTAGTAGGGTCATACCATTTTAGATTCTTTGGTTGAAATCAATTCGTCATCCACTGAAAAAGAGAAAGGAACCTATCAACTTGGGTTGGGGAGATCACCTTGAATTATGCCATCAAATTGTTTATCTTTTACAAAAATCCCCAGAGTAACAGCAAATAACAATAAATCTAATAAAAGACAAATACCACCTCAAACATCATGTTTGTGTCCTAAAAACACATCTCACTTTCCAATGTTTTTCAATTAATTAGACTTATTTAGTGAATTTAATTTAAGATAAACTTCCTCTTTTCTCTTTAAAAAAAATAAAGCAATCTTTGTCTAGTTTGTTCCAACTACTGTAAATAGTAAATTTTAAATCAATTTACGACATCGAGGTTATATTTAAAACTTTTGTAAGAATGAAGATAGATACAAACTATTTAAAACACATGAAAAATTATTACTTTTTGGAGCTATCTTTCCTAAAGAAAATATTATTTGTCATTATTCATATATATATATATATATATAGAATTTAATTATTTTAAATTATATTAAAAATTATATAGTAATTTAAATAAATAGTTTAATAACTGTAAGTTATATTAAAATTGTAATATATATATATATATATATATATATATTAAGAGTTTAATTATATTAAATTATATTAAAAATTGTACAATAATTTATACTAAGAATTTAATTGTTTTAAGTTGTACCGAAAAGTGTACAGTAATTCATATAACATTTTAACTAGTCTAAGCTCTAATTCATATAACATTTTAACTGGTCTAAGCTCTAGTGCTGATATGTTAACACTCCTGCATGTTATTATATCCAAATGACAATCACATGTGGTGGTGAGATGAAAAAAAGATGTAGCAGTATATGTATTCTAGCATGACACAGATCATTTCAAATTGAATTTATAGTTGAAAAATTGATTTCATTCACAGCGGCCGCAGTTCTATCTCTCACACAACAACTAGGCCATAACTCCATCGCTCACAGAGCAATTGCACTACAACTCCATCTCTCACATAGTAACTGCGTTGCAGCTCTATCTCTCACAGAGCAACTGCGTCGCAACTCCATCTCTCACAGAGCAACTGCGTCGCAACTCCATCTCTCACAGAGTAACTGCATTGCAGCTCTATCTCTCACGAAACAACTTCACGACGACTTCATTTTTGTGATACAGGAAGTGTAAACCGGGTTGTATTTCGTCGACGTTCTCCCTCACTTCTTCTTTTCTCAAACCAGCGGACGTGGTCAGCCTAAATTGTCAAATCTTTCTTCTCGACACAAATGGTTGCCTTTAACGATTATGCTCCACACTCCCCTATTTCGGTTTCTTCCACCTCTGAAGTTCCTTTGTCGCTCACTCCTTTCTCTACTACTCTCAACCAATTCGCCTTTCAAAGTGCTGCACAAAACATATTTAGTTCATTCAAATCTTTTAATTAATGACTAAATATCATTTTTGTCCCTCAAGTCATGTCATCAATTAGTATCATGTCAGGATTAACATAAGAATGTTAAGAATAGGTGATTGTAAAAGTTTTTTTTTCCAAAAATTATACAACTATCTAGGTTAAGGGTTTAACCCCTCTAAGTCATACTAAAAGTTATATAATAATTTACGTCAAGAATTTAATCACAAATTGTATTAAAATTTGTACAACAAATTATTTCAAGAGCTTAATTGTTCTAACTTTGTATTAAATTTTGTACAATTATATGTATCAAGAGTTTAACGACTATAAGTTATACTAAAAATTAAATAATAATTTATATAAAGAGTTTAATTTATCTAAGTTATATTAAAATTTGTAAAACAATTTAAATTAAAATTAAAAGCTTAATAAATTTAAATTGTACTAAAAGTTGTATAATAATTTATATTAAGAGTATAATTGCTTATATTAAGGGTTTAATCACTCAAGATTGTACTAACAGTTGTATAACAATTTATATTAAGAGCACAATTGTTTATACTAAAGGCTTAATTGTTCATAATTATACTAAAAGTTGTATATTGATTTGTGCAAAACTTTTAATAACTCATTCTCATTTAACACTAAAAGTTGTACACCAAATTATATTAAAAGATTAATGGCTTTTAAGTGGTGAAATGGTATCTATTAAGAGTTTAATTACTCTTAGTTGTATTAAAAATTGTACAAAGATTAGTTTACTCATGTTATACTAAAAAATGTACAATAAATCAAAAGTGAGAGTTTAATAATTAAATTGATATATTTTCAGAGTTTAATTACTCCAAAGTATACTAAAAGTTATAAAAGTTTAATGGTTTTAAGTTGTACTAAAATTTGTATGTCAATTTATGTCAAGAGTTTAATAGTTCTAAGTTGTAGTAAAAATTGTAGGACAATCTAAAAAAATTTAATAGCTCTAAGTTATATTTATAATATAATGATTTATATTAAGAGTTCAATCACTCTTAGTTATACTAAAATACATGTATAATAATTTATACAATAACTTAATCGCCCTCAGTTTGTAAAATGTTGTGTATTGATATCCATACAAAGAGTTTAATTGTACTTGGTTTGAATTAAATGTTTTACATTGAAATATACAAAGAATTTAATTGATATCGGTTTGTACTATATCTTGTACACTATTTTATGTAAAGAGTTTAATTACTTTTAGTTTATAATAAGGTTTGTACATTAGTCTATACAAAGAGTTTAATTGCTATGTACCAAATGTTATACATTGGTATTCCTCTTGGTTTGTACTAAATGTTGTACATAAATCTATACAATGAGCTTAATTACAATCTGTAGTGAGTGTTGTAGATCTATATAAAAAAGAGTCTTAGATTTGTACTCAATAATGTCCATCAATATGTAAGTTTGATTGCTTTTGCACTAAATATTGTACACAAGTTTGTACAAAGATTTTAATTACTACCAATTTGCATTAAAGATGATGCGCCAATAGTATAAAAAGAGTATGATAAATAAAGGTTAAGCATTAAGCCTTAACCAAAAAGCTTTAGATAAATACTAAACATCCTCAATCTCTATAGAAAGATAATAATAACTCTTGGTTAGACACTAAATATTGTGGTTCAATATTTATATATAGAGCACTAAATAATGTATTTTAATTTTTATAAGAAAAAAATAAAATTAAGCAAACACTAAAGGTTGTTCTTTAATCTTTATAAATGAAGACTAAACATTATACTTCAATCTTTTTAAAATGAACATCAAAATTAAATATTTAAAGAAAGGTCGAAAGAAGTTTTTCATATAAAATTCAAGTTAAAAAATCTTTAAAATGATAAAGTTTGTTCACATTCAAGAAGGAATCAATCAAATTGTTTACCTACTCATATACTCAATAAACAAAAAGTTATTTAGATTTTGAGTTTGAGGAATTTGTGTACACCTTATATGTGAACAAATGACTTTACTTATATATTATAAATTGACTTTATTTGTAGTTGATATGAGATTTACAATATACCCCTCTCACACCAAGGTGTATATATTAAGTGTGAGACTAAATATTTGTGGATAACCTATAGCGGCTTGGTAGAAGGTGCCACAATAGGCCCAAAAAAACCTTGTTAGTATATGTTTTGATATCATATTAGGAAGTACGTTTAAATTTAACACTATCATCACAAAATTCACTTGTAAGGTGAGGATTGTCCTCACTTATACACTGTAAATTGATGTTATCTCTAGTCGGTGTGATCTTCAACACACCCCTATCATGCTAAGGCATGTCCATCTGGTGTGGAAATATAGATTTGTAGATGGTCTAATAACAGTCAGATAATGGGTGACATAATAAATTCAACAAACTTTGTTAAGATGTCATCTTAAGAGCTGAACTTTAAGTCTGATTTAATATAAATTAGTTTTATCTCTAATATAATAAATAGATGTAAAATCTTCCACAATCAATAATAATATTAATTCTTGTTTCCGCGAGAAGAAGCCATGGAAGCATTGAATATGACTTTGAGTTTAGGAGGTTGAGGCTTTAATAAGATCCGTACCTGATGACATTTTTTTATACTTAACCATTTTTTTTCACCTAAGATGGTAAAATTGTGATTATTGATCATTGGTATGTAAGTTCGGGATAAAATGTACTATTTTCATCGTTTGACTACGTATTACGAGTGAACCAAGAAATATGTAGGGTTCTTAAATGCTTTTACATGTTCTAATTCACTTTTTGTAAACTAATTAATCTATTTAATTTAAAAACTTTCATTTTTATCATATTAATATTTTATATTATATCGGAATCTATCTCTTCCCCCCTCCGCCTCTTTCTCTCAATATCGTGTCGTATGTATATCCTCTATATTGATTATATCCTATACCGGTATTTTCGTGTCTATATCCAATACACGGATGCTAGTTCGGATAGTTGTAGAGTAGGCATATACGCAATAACGCATGCAAAGTTCAGATCAGGATAATCACCCATTTCTCTATTCATGCTTTTCCAAGTTTGTCTTACTTACATTAATCAAACACAATATATTTCTGTACTATTCATGATATTAAGCTAATGAGTTGTGAAATCCAAAAACATGAAGTTGTGATAAAAATCCCACAAAGGCACAGGGTTTGTCTTTGGCCTGGGTGGATGTAAAATCTCGATCACCACCACCTATTAGGCTTGTATGATCGATGAGCATAGTTGGGTAGGCAGCCTCTACTTGATGGGCCATGTCCTTTCCTATCATCTTATTCTTTGGATCATATCATAACTTATCGTTATGTGGTCCTCCCACACATAATATATGGCATAAAATGCTTGGATTAATCATGTCAAGTCCTGAGAAATTGGCCGTGCATTTAGTTCAATCAACGAAGCAGGTAGATGGGGATATGTCTTAGAGATGTTTGGTAATGGATTTTATCTAAATCAAATTAGGAAGTGTAACGAATTCAATGGTGATATGTAGGACACTTAAAACCCCTGAAGAAATCTCAGGCAAATGGAATGTAGATTCGGCCTATGACATGGATCCAACAATAGGATTGACATAAATGGAGTGACAGGACTGGCTACTATGCATTGACTTCAGAGTACACGTGTCAAACAAGGAGAGTAGATTTAAGAGGCATGGAACTGAGAGTGGTATGAGAGGTAGATCACATAAGCGTAATATTGGGAGGGTGGGGGGTAAAATTTATGGTTTTGAGAATGAAGAAATATTTGTGATGGTGTGAAATAATATAGTTGATGGATAATAGATAAGATATGCATGAAGCATACGTGTTGAAGTGGTTCTTCTTAACACCGGTAGCTTGTCATGTCTAGGTGTCTCTTAAGTGGGGATACATTTTCCGGTATCATAATTTCTTTGCTGCTGCTATGACTAATGTGTTTTCAGTTTCTTCTTAACCCATATTCTTCCATATTACATATATATTAGTGGAAATATATGCATTCTCACACTTTGTGTATTCATATTTTTTTTTTAATTCAAATGATACAATTTAAAAAATATATGATTTAAGAAAATTGATTTAAATATTAAAAATATATGTATTAGTTATTTTAAACGGAGAAATTACGTAAATATATTTGAAGAGAAAAATGATGTAATTAAGGATTTTATTAAATGAAAAAACTTATCTTTTACTCATTAAAAATATATTTTTTATTTAAAAGTATATAATATAATAATATTATTTTTTTTAATTGTTTTCATCTCGTTGTGTTATTTTGAAGGTTGATGCACTGAAATTTTGTTAAAGGCTGTGTTCATCATGTGGCTTTTAGCATATGTAATGGATATATGTCTACTCAAGTAAGACTAGTACTGTCAGAAGAAGTCCTAAGTGAGATTCCAACTTATTACTAAGAAATACTTAGTTGTGTTTTAGGGAAATTAATTATAATTATTATGTTATATAGGAACTTCGATAGTTATTGTTAATTAAGAGTTATTATTTAACTATAAGAAAAAAAAAAACTGTGCGAATTGAATAAGAGTTTATTGATTATAATATTTGTTTATAACCATGAATAATTCTTTGTTCTCCAACTTTAATTTAGCTTGTTGCAAACTCTCTCTTATTGATTTATTGTTTGTGTTGTGATCCATCAACCCACTTTCAGGCCTCTTTGTTTTAGTGACAAATAATTCATTGTAAAATAGAAGAATTTTCACTGTTGTTTTTGACACCATTATGTTTCTAGATTCTCACTTTGGTATTTTAAAAAGATATTCCGTCAATGACATTAAACTAGTTTTATCTAGTCTCACCGTGAGTACTAAACTGTCCTAACTAAAAGTTTTAAGATTTTCAAGAATAGTCTAAACATTTAGAATTTATTATTCTACTCCAGAGTCTTAGATTCTATTTTCAAAATATTTATATCTACGTAATTGTCCCGCACCAGAGGTATTTTACTAATGTTTCTTGTCTTTATGTTTAGATCTAAATTATCTTTATTACAGGTGTCATTTTAATCTACACCTTTGTCGTCAATTTAGATTTACGCGAGTTTCTTTGTCGTCAATATTTAAGTGTGCGCGAGTTTTATAGATGAGTCACTATACTTTCTAATTATATATAGTAAAATATACCCATTTTATATTAAAATAAATTATTATTTTATTATTATATAATATTTTATTATAAAAAATTGATGTCAAATTAATAATGTCAAATATATATATATTATAGACGATAATAAAGTACATTAAACAATACATCGCCCTCCCATACAATAATTAATTTGAATAATATTTCCTATATTCAAGATCAATTTATTCTTAAAGGTATCGAAAAAAAAAAGTTAACATGTGTCTATATAATTTTATTTTATCAAAGTTAAAAATAAATAAACTTGATTGTTTATAATTATCTTTGTTGGAGATTCTAAATTAATTATAAATAAAGTAAAATCATAATATAAGTAAAATGCAAAATTTCTCTTGAGTTAAACTTACATTCATTTTTTAATATAATATTATAATTTATTTTAATGAAATTTATTATGTTATCTAATATTAAACTTACGTATATTTAGTATCACGTTTGAGATGTTTAATCTTTCATTATTACAATATATAAGTAATAAATCTCAACTTATAAATATTTTTAATATAGTATCAGAATTATTTAGAAATTATTTTAGTCATTAAAACTATTGTGTTATTAGATTTTTCCAGTTGAATCACTTATAAATATTTAATATCGAGATTATTCTTTATATCTTATATTAATTAAAAATAAAAATAAAAATATTTATTTATTTCTTTAAATATTTTTAACAGTTTAAAGGAATTTACTTTTGAAAATGAAATGTAAATAATGAGAAAATATAATAAATTAGTACTATACTTAATACAAGTCTATAAGATCTATATACATTTCATTAGAAAAGAAATTATCTTCCATTTTATATACACTCAACAACAAGAAATAGAAAACCATTACTTTACATTTATAACTTTTAATTTTATTTTAACATCTATTTAAGGATTCCAACAAGTATATCTTTTTAATACTAAAAACAACAAATATAATTTTGATAGAGACAAAGTCTTGGTTAAGAAATTCATGAGACAATGTATTTAGTAAAAAAATATAATATATTTTTAGAAAGTACTATAAATTAATGTTTTTACTTTCACTAAAAGATATTCTGGATTCAACTTAAAATTTGCACTCGTTTCTCCATTTCCATCTCTATAATTTCACAAATAAAACATGTATTCGCGAATAATACATATTTATAATCTTTGTAGGGATATGGTGAATCGGGGGAGGACAAGACTAGCAGGCAAGTTGTTGTTGGATTGTGTAATGAAACAATAACGGACAGGATTAGATAAGAAAGGTGCAGTACCACTGCTGTTTTTTAAAATGTTGCAGGACCGGGGAACTGATATATTGGTCCTCAAGGGAGGAGCAACATATGTTTTGCACCTCTACCACCAATGTGTTATGTGAAGAGGATCTCTACCAATTTCACATTTTTTTTTGCACTGAATGCACTACATAGATTAATCCATTAATAATGTTTCTCCATAGTTAGTGTTGCATACATGTTTGCTCATGAGTTTGATTTGTATTTTTTTTATGAAATAACGTAGGGAGTTGAATTATAGACATTTGGAGTGATTTAGGTTATGTACGAAGGATTATAGGAATTCTTTTCATAAATAGTTTACGGACTCTTGTTTATATGGGTTGAAATATTTTTTTGTATATTTTATTTATTATATTTTATTATTTAAAATATATTTCTAATTTATTTATTTATTTATATTTGTATCTTATTATTTCAAATAGTTTTAAATGACAAGACTTGTTGTTGATAGAGGTTAAAATCATATTTATCACTACATAATTCTTTAATTTTAAACAATAAAATTTATTTAACGTAAATATTAATAATCTGAAACAATCTTGTAGCTTATTGCTTATTAGTGTTTTAGTTCAGAGATATAAAAGCCTCATAAGTTAAAATATTTATGGTAGTAAAGATCCTCACTTATATTATATGTTAACCATAACCTTGTGATGTGATCCTTAATTTTATTCTGATAATTTCCTAGACTGATAATGTGAATGAGTCTCGTTAATAATACTAATTAATTCAGCTTTTATTAACCTTCATTAGCGATATGTTAACTTTAATAAATAAATTATCGAAATTTATTATTAAAAGGATATATATAGTTACTTAGACTATGTTGTCTGAATTTTGTTGCCTGCCACTACCATCCATTCTCTTAGTCAATAACAACACAAACAAGTCTCCTTTTGTCAAAGGCCAACAGTAGTGTCGCACTTTGGTCCAAATTCAATTAACTATGTCACGTTGTGCATCATAAATTAATTTATGTAATATGTATTATACAGTTTTTCCTACCAGCATGCAATATTAAACTCATCCAACATTGGTATACAATATCTTGTCAGTCCTTTTTTCTCATTTAATTTGGTCTAATATTTTTGCTATAATGAGTTGCATAATTAAAATTTTATTAAAACTATTATCCGTGTGCTGGAAACTGATCAAATTAAGGAACATAATTACCATTTGTGTAAATCAAAGTTAGTAGATACTATTTCTTTTTTGAGTAAGATTGAATCAATGTATATTAATTAAAATCACTTGGTAGAGATGACTATTCTGTCTCTTGACTACAATTTACTTTTGCTTTGTTCTTTATATATTCTACATGTGTTATTTTAAGTATTTTATAAATTTGAGAATTTTTAATTAAATTTTTATTATTTTTTATTTTATTAAATATTCAAAATAATTTTATTTTATTTAAATATTTTATTATTTTATTTTTAGATGACATGATTATTATTATTTTTTCTTCAACTTTATTATCAATCCCTTCCTTCATTCTCCAATCCCCTCTAACTAATAATTACGATTATGTCAGCAAGATACTTTGATAAAATATATATATATATATATTCAACGATAGAACGAAACTTTTAACAGAAACTCGATTATCTAAATTTATAAAATATTTAAAATTTAATTGAATCTACATTATAATATAAAATTAAGTGTAAATCTAGCTATGTGGAATTAAGTAAGTTAAATAATATATATATATATATATATAT
>Ga0209489_102354_pt1 | contig 38609 bp, 23 predicted proteins | sample SiratrowhiteBW_FD_187527 | JGI IMG/M metagenome (GOLD analysis project Ga0209489, IMG submission 187527) | Root nodule microbial communities of legume samples collected from California, USA - Siratro white BW (SPAdes) (version 2) | ecosystem: Host-associated > Plants > Roots > Nodule | place...
ACAAATTTTCTTCTCTTTTTTTTTTTTAATAAATATTTATCTTTGTTTTTGTAATGCATGCAAAAAAAATGATGTTAATTGTTTTTTTATTCAAGATTCAAAGGGTTTCATATGTACAACAGATAACAAGTGGACCCTTGAGCCGCAAAAAATTCTCCCTTAGTGTCCTAATTATGGTTTGATCTAATGAGTAGAGTTCTAGGTTTCTTTTACATGAGCTCACACATGATAGGTTTGCCTTAATTCCTATTAAAGGTCACTAGAGCCATGGCCCACTTTACCACACATCCACCTCAGTCAATAATGACCTTTATAGACATGAGAATAAAGCAAACAGACTCTAGCTGGAGCTTTCACAACGACCAGGAAAGGAAGTACATCCCCCAATCTTGTTACGCGACTCCTCTATTTCTAAAGTTCACAGTTCACATACCCGGGTATAGGGCCCCATTCATGATATGCAAATAAAATGTGTGTGTGGAGGGAGAAAAATGCAAACCCAAACCCCACCTGCAAAACAACCAGAAAATTCCTAGGCAGATATAGATAGCATGTCTTTTACCCTAGGTTCAATTTTGCATAAAACACACAACTATTTACATACCTGGATACGCTCCTGCGCTGCAAATTAAAATGCATGGCATGCAATATATACAAAAAGCATAATATATAAACATAAATAGTTCTAAAATAATAAGCAATATATGCAAACATAGATAAGAGCAGCTAATATTATTTACAAAAGTGATAAACTAAAAAAAGGAAAAATAAATATCAGATAACCCAGATCTTACTCAAATAAATAAATTGGCCAGACTCTCTAGAAAGTCCCCAGTGGAGTCGCCATCTGTCGCAACCGAGATCACGACGGGGCGATCACAAACTTATTTATTTTTTAAAATGTTTAAATTGATAATGGAGTCGCCACTATAGCTTTTTATGGGAAAACTATGGAAAAACCAAAAATAAAAAATGTCTACGAACCAAATTCAAGATTCGGAAGTCGGTTACGTGTGGGAAAGGTATTAGCACCCCACAACGCCCGTCCTAAGACGATACCTTTAATTAAATGAATAGAAATAAGTGTGGTTTTACAAAATGTTATTTTTCCCCAAAAATAATAATTACAACAACTAAAAATGAATTTATATTTACAAAAAATGCAGTTCAAAAGAATGAACAATAAACGAAACAAATAATAACAGAGACAAATTTTTATTTTTTTATTTTTTTGAACCCGACAAGGATTGACCTTGGTCCTACGTATTTCAAAAGGAAAATCAGGGATCACGTAGTTCTAATTTTAAAAGTTGATTGATGATAATTTGATATTTTTTCATTTTTCGAAATGTCATTTAATCTTGTTTTTCTGAAAGAAAAAAGTTTATATTTGTTTATTGTTAAAATTTTATTAAAACTGTTAATTAAATGTTTTTTTTATTTTTTTTGAAAATATTATATATATTTTTAAATTATTTTTTTAAATTATTTTAAATCTAATATTTTATTTTTAAAAGTTTATGTTTAAAAAAAGGTTCTTTTTCATTCTTTTCCTAACTTACTTTTATTTTGTTATTAAAAAAGCATATACAACATAAAAACATTAGGATTAATTAAAAATAAACAATGAATCCTAATACCCTAAAAGAATAAACAATTGAATTACTTTATTTCTGATTATTTTGGTTTTGTTCTTTAATGTAGCTATTTGGTTTCGTGGGGGACAGTGGCAGTTGATGTTAGGCTTTTTAAATTGGGAAAAGGGGCTTTTTTGCTTTTGGGTTCTGTTTCTGGATGGGTTGCTGGGGTGGATTTCTGTTTCTGAATAATTTATGTTTTGGTACAAGGTTTGTAAATTTTTGAATTTAGGGCTATGGCTATCCTATTTTCGATCATGTGTTATGGAGTTGAAATTATTAATTTTCTGGAATTGAACTCGCTACTGACTCTGGATCGACTTTTGATTAACCTGTTTTATTTTTGGAAAGACTGTTTGGTATTCTTTTGAGTGAGTCTTTGGATTCACTGAGTTCTGAGGATTTTTGTGGGTTTTGAGTTTAGGTATTTTTGATTCTGGTTTGGGGTTTTGTGTTTATTGTCTGTCTCTGGGTTAATGATATCTAATGTTACTATATCTTTGTTATTAGGATTTGCTGACTGTGCTAGCAGCAGCCAAATTTGCCAAATGAACAATATTAGTTTGTGCAAAAAATGCAGCAATTAGATAATCTCAGGATCGGTGAGGTAACAGCAACAGTATCAAGCACCTACATGATCGTGCCAGTAGCAGCAATCATCTCGTAGATATAATAATTTATTATGACCATTAAAATTAATTTAACAATGTTTGCAAAATAATTACTCATTGACACTGCATCAGTGCACAGTTTGAACAATACACAACAACAAATACAGATGAAAACATGAATCTGGACAAAATAAAAAAAAGACAAAAATAAGACAGAATTAAAGGAGGAAGACGAACCCGTTGAAGACTCCCAATTTAGCTTCTTGTTTTCCTCTTTCTGGTGGTTTCTACTAGACTCTTAGATTTTTTTAACAGAATCCAATAATATTTTTCAATATATTTTTTTCAGTGTCTTTTTTTCTCTAAATTTCTAAGAATTTCTGTGTATTCTCTGTTTTTCCAAATCTGTTCTCCCTCCCTTTGAAAATAAAAGCACTGTCCATCCCTTCATCTCCCTCCATAACACTCATAACACTTTCAATCATGATTTTTAATTAAGAATCAATTATTCCACCTCTATGTATTAACTCCTTTTGGCTAAGACTGCATGGTTACATTTCAGGAAGAATAAGTAAAAAGACAATAATAATAAAAAAGAAAAATGAATAGTCAGTGAACATAAATAACCACTAAACATGAATAGCCCCTGAACATGAATAGCCCCTGAACGTATGAGTATAGGAAAACTATGAGATGAGAGTTAAAAGGCTATGAGAGTTTAAATGTCAAAACATGATTGTTAGTTAAATGTCAAAAGCATGACTTTTGGTTAAATGTTAAAAGCATGACTATTAGTTAAATGTCAAAAGCATGATTACTAAATGTGATAAGTGTGAGAAGGCAAAAAGGTGAAAATTTAATTATGAGAGATAAAATTTGTTAGGCACTAATTAAAGAATTAAAAGGTACTAAAGTTACATAAGGACTTGAATGGGCAATGTGTTTCTGTAAACCTTAGGACTTATGTGGCAAGCACAATTAACAGACAAGGAGATGTAAACAGTAACTTTTTTTATTAGTAAAATAGACTTCAGAAAACATCTCTCTATTCAGTTGGGCTCACTTAATTTTTCTATTCAATTAATTTTAAGACAGACCCAACACCCCTTTTTTTTGTTATTTTATCATTTTTTACAAATTTCATTTTGTCTTATTATTATTATTATTATTTAATCAAACTTTACTTATAAAGTCAAAGTTCCTTTTTATTATTTATTCTAAATGCCAAAGAAACTAAACGACACATGTTAAAAAGTTTTAATTTCTTATTTTTATTCTTTTATTTTATTTTTTCCTTTTTTATATTTGCAAAAATAATTTTTATTTGCCTGGACGAAATTGGGTGTTGACAATTCTCTAATAGATATAATCCAGGTTGGAGAAATCACCCGAACCTAAGGTGGGAAAATTCAAGTCAGCAGCAACAACAACACCTTTCAACATTAGTTACTACACCTACAAAGAGTGAACCTTCTTTAGAAGAGATAATGAAGCAGATGGTGCAATCCCAGGCCAACATGAAAAATTAGATTGGTCAATTAGCCATTAGTATAAATCAGACGCAATCTAAGGGTTTTGATAAGTTTTCTTCTCAAACAGTCATCAATACGCAGAATGTCGGTGCCATCACATTAAGAGCAGATAAAGATCTACGAGCATCTAAACCTAAAGCAAAGTATACTGAAGTACATAGTCAACCTGGACCGTTTAGTATGTTGAATACCTCTGTTTTAGAAGATTTTGTGCCAAAGAGAATTGAGTCATCTGCCTCTAGTCCTACGAGACCATTTATCCCTCTTCCTTTTCCACATAGAGTTGTGCAAAAGAGTAAAAAATTGGAAGAGGCTAAAAAGGAGATTCTGGAGACTTTCAGAAAGGTAGAGGTCAACATTCCTCTACTAGATGCCATAAAGCAGATCCCTAAGTATGTCAAATTTTTGAAAGATTTGTGTACTCATAAAAGGTGTTTAAAAGTTAATTGAGAAGGTAAATATGGAAAGGAATGTTTTTACACTTATTGCTAAACATGAGGCTGAAATTCCTGAAAAATGTAAAGACCCAGGAACATTCACTACCCCTTGCACCATAGGCAATAACTCGTTTGATAATGCTATGCTTGACTTAGGAGCATCTATTAATGTTATGCCTTTATCTGTTTTCACTTCCTTGTCTCTTGGCCCCTTGAGAACTACAGGCGTTGAAATCCAATTGGCTAATAAGAGCACTGCCCATGCCAAGGACTTATAGAAGATGTGCTTGTGCTAGTTGAAGGTATAATTTTCCTACATATTTTTACAGAACATGGAAGGAGGACATTCCCAAACCAATGCAACCACTGTCATTTTGGACAAACCATTTTTAAAGATAGCTCGAACTAAGAACAATGTTCATGATGGTAAGCTGACCATGGAATTTGGTGACCGTCTAGTGCAATTCAACACACCAAACTAAAACAATCAGTCAAAAACTCTGTTTTCTACATTAACACACTTATTGGTTTTGAAAATGATTATTTATTTGAAGATTTTGAATGTTTTAAACTATTCAGTGTTGATAATACTTTCATTTGTGACTCATGTACTAGTTCATCTATCTGCCAAATATGTGTAGAGATAAACAAATATATAACTTGTGATGTAGACACTAGTAATACTACACCAGGTTTGACTAATGAGTTAGAATTCACAAAAACAACCATAAAAAATTATTCTTAAAGCTAACCAAGTTGATTTGCAGGTTGTTAAAATTTCTGAACCAGTGACATTTGTCCAGCCACCACTGAAGGAGTTGGAACCATTGTTAATCCTTGGTTTAACTAATTCGAACATTGATTTTACCTGTTATTTATATTGTGATCCATCTATTTATAACAAATGTGTTGAAGTAAATAAGTTCTTAACCATTCATTGTGAAGATTATGAAACAAGGTCTGAAATGGAACTGTCAACAGAGCCAGATTACACAGAAACCACTAAAAACTCTAGTTTATTTTATATGGTGCAACAATTTTCATTAGAGGAGAAACAGAGGTTCCTTACGATCAATGTAGATTATGATAATTTAGAAGAGGATGTCAGTTTAGTAGAGGATGCCACTGTTTTCTCATGTTTAAGGTTTCATAGACATCCTCTTGCACGACCACCACCACCACCTCATGAGGTAACACCAGTTTTGTTATCTACCACACCTAGATCATCTAGTCAACCCTTCCACCACCCCTTCCCACCCATGGTTCTTACTACTTCCTCATAACTCCTCTTCATATCTAGTGAGCTATTCATGGGAACCTTCCATTCTTACCTTGCTGAACTTAGGTTCCTCACAACAAGTGTCCTCACCATTTCACCAAGGTTCTGTATGCCTTGGTTATACCTTCCAATGAGTATGAGAATAACCCATGTGTCACACTACACAGAGGACATTGGTTTTTACTGCAAAAGAGATGGTTGGGAAAGTAGATGTAGTTCTTCTTTACCCTCAAGGTTGACGAGGGAATTTTTCTTTTCCTATTTTATCTTACATGTTTATTTGATTGTTTTTACATTGAGGACAATGATTGCTTTAAGTGTGGTGGAGGAGATTTATAGTTTAGGAACTATTTTTCTTTCTTGTTTTGTTATTACCTTGTTCTAATTTCAATTTTGTTTCAAACTTTAGTTTTATTTCTCAATTTTTTTAAGGAAAATTTGTGAAAGTGATCTAGGAAAGACTTGGTACTTTAGAATGTCCAATTATAACTCATCTCTCTTTCCTGATAGTTTACTTGGAGAATTTTCAACATCTTTTATTTAAAATTAAATAATAAATATTTTCTATTTTAAAAAAAATATTGCATAATAAACATATTTTTTTGCATATTTTCAGTAGATTTGAAGGAACGTCTAGTGTTGCTAGTTTCGAATTATAGAAAAATTGGATTCTTGATTGATGTTGTTTGAATTCTCTGTAAATTGCTAAATAAGTTGGTATTTAAAATTATTGGTTTGAATCTTTTGTCCCTTGTGGGATTTTGAGCCTTTTTGATAAACCATCTAAACGTCTGACCAATGTTTGTTCTGGTGTGTTTTCATGCATGTTTGCTTATATTTTAGAACTTAATTTGATTCTCTGTTTTGCAACTATGTTTACATGCATAAATTGATATGATTGAGATATTCTTTGTTTAAATAAGCCACTTAGCCATAACCTTATGATAAACCACTTGTTAACCCCTTTGAGATTGTAGCTTTTTCTTGCTCTCTTTACATTCCCTAGAAAAAAATGTGTTTATCCTTATCTTATAAGATAGAGAAGTTTTGAAATCATTTTGGGAATAGGTTCTTGAATAAATGTGGAGGTTTAATTCATTAGTTTATCTCCTCATTTGAAGAAAAAAAATAAAATAAAAAAATTAAAAAATTAGTGTTGATTGTCTAATACACTTGTTATTCATTTACTGCATGAAAAAAAAATGAAGTCCTAAAATAAAAAGAGGAGTTGATTGTAATTTTGAAGATGTTTTCTACTTACATTTGTTTCTAGATTTATTCCCGATTACACCTTTTCTTTTCTATAGTTTTAAGTTCTAATTTTTCTCTCTCATTATACCTACCTTTACCTTAGCCCCATTACATCCCTTACAAAGTCCTCTTGATCTTTGTGTGCATGTAATTCAATTGTTGTGGATATTAGAGGTTTGTAAAGCCTATGTTAGTGTTTGCTTGCATGAGTGTTGAGTGTATATACAAATCGAAAATACTTGAGAGTTGGAGAGTTATTTTGAGAAGATTTTATCATTCTTGATTCATCCATTTATTTTAAATTACCTTCTTGTTTACTTGTCTCCTCTTCTTTGCATTCCTTCATGGGCTTCTATCATTTCTCCTCCATCATGGGCCTTCTGTGTATCATTGTTCACGGGCTTCAATTTTTTCTCTAAATTAAGTGTTTTTTATTCACCTTTTAAACAAAATAAGGTAAATTAGTGCAACTTACCATTCTCAGACACAAGTAATTAACTATTAACATAAACCTAATAAAATCAAGAAATAAGTAGGGTTTAAGTTTAGAAAAAGTTGATTTTATGGTACAAATTGGGTCTAAAATATGATAAAAATAAATGTTATCAAAACACTAGACCATAGTTTGGGTCAATGTTTAGGAACTTGACGTAGAACAATGTTAGGGAACAATGTCTCATCTAGCGTATGTTAAATCTAATGCATATATAAGGGAATATGTGAAAAAGTATTTACTTTTAGGGTGGCACGTTGAACCACCTCTAACTCAATATTTAGGAACCTAACAGTAAATAATGGTGGTTTTTAAGAATAGTTTGTCATTACGTGTGAGTTGTACATGTATAAATTGATCAACATTGAATTTAAAATTAATGGTTTGCAATCAAGAATTATAAAATACATTTGGCACAATTATTATAAGAATAGATTAATTATGAAAAATAAATGCTTTGAATTTTGACAACTCATTTGTAGCTTGCATGTGAATGGAAGAATGAGACACATTATAGAAGGTGCTGACTTTCAATGCACGAAACTTATAAAATCACTCTATCTTTAATGAATCATTCAATTGTTTTTCCATGTGCTCCCAAATGGTGGAAATTGTTAATGTTGAAGCAAGGATGTATTTGATGAATCCCCATGAAGAATTTGAAGATTGGAAATGATCATGAAGATCTAAAAGTGTTTTAGGGTATCTTGTATTGATCATGATTTGTTATAATTTTCTCTTTCATGCTTTGATCTTAAATTTGTAGTTAGAAAGCTATTCAAAATGAATTAGAGCTTGTATTGCTTATAAACCATTTTTAAATTATTAAAAGATGTTTTTAATTGGTTAAATGTTCTTAAATGGTCTAGAATGCTTGCAAAAAATATTTTAATAAACTAGATAATTATTTTAATTGATTAGAATCATTTAGAACCATGAGCAGTTTTAAGCTCCATTTTAATCTCTTAAAACGAGCTTTTGATATATTAGAATCACTTAAGTTCTATGAAGACTTTGGATTCTTCTATTTTAATATGTTAAAATGATGAGTCAAATAATTAATTTCACTAGTAAGTGAAATTAACTTTTAATCCATTAAAGTAAAACAACTCAATATTCTTGAAGTCACAAATGAAAGAACTACTGATGTCAAGAGGTTAAAAAAAATTGCAGTAACTTAAGAATATTAGATTTTATTATGCAATAAGGGTAAATAATTGTTGGTGTACAAAAATGGTTTACACACATTGTGAATCACTTAACTAGACTCAGAAAAGTGTTTGATAAAGAAGAACTAAACATTAAAGTGTTAAATGTTTAGGCAGGAGTTGACATCCAAAGGTAACAACAATCTCTAAGTTAAAGGATCTGTCAATAATGTCAACAACATCTTCATTTGGAAAATTAAGGAAACATGACTTAGAGATAAATAGACTTAGTGAACAAGAAAGTTATGAAACAAAAAACAAGATCATTGTACTAAAAATTATTATACAAAAAGAAAGAAAAGAGTGAAAGAAGAATCAGAAGAAATCAATGACTCAAATAATTTGACACTACACGTAACAAGGATTGGAAAATTTCTAAAGAAAAATGACAAGTGTTTTTCTCAGAAAAGGTATGCAAACAAAGAAATTGATTCTAGTTCATATAATTTTACATATTTAGGGTGTGGAAAGCAAGAACATATCAAAATTGAATGTCTAAATAGTCAAATCAAAGACAAGTTCAATTACAAAAAACTAAGAAAGAGAGTGAGATTATAATAACCTATAATGCACAATAAGACAATAATGATCCTTTTCAAGTGCTTCTTCAAAAGAGGATGAGAAAGTCAATCTTCGCATCATGACCAATTATGATTATTCAAGCAATATAAGTATATAAGACCTTGAGACTGAAGCTAATTATAGTCAACTTTTGAAGCTTTTAATAAAATGAATGAATTAGCTAGTAGATTGGCCATTTTTAACAATAGGCTCAAGGGAATGAATAATTGGCTTGCAAATAGAGTCACTAAACTAGAAGAAAAATTGAACAATGCTAAAGCTAATTTAAAAAATCTGGAAATTATTTATAAGAATTCATCTTGTAATAGTTTTGAAACAAATTAGTCAACCTTGAAAGACTATGAAAACTATAAATCCTTGCAAAAATAAAGTTCTTTATCTTATCAAAACATTGGCTATGTTTTCAATAGGAAAAGATAATCTTGAAGCTATACTTGGTTCTTAGAACTATGTTTTTGATGAAGTTGTTATTGGATATAAATTGGGTTTTCAGAAAAGGTTAAAGCATACAAAAACTTCTTCTCTTATAGAAATCTGAATAACTCTCCATTCATTACTTGCTTTTATTGTTTGTATGAGAAAAGGCTATACTGTTAGAAATTGTAGAATAAGGAAATTTTACATTCTTAATAGCCAAATGAAATAGCTTCCAAAATATGCTAAAGAGAAAGCTAACATTGTTGGACCCAAATCAGTAAGGGTACTATAATTTTTGTATAATTTGTTTTGCAGGTGCACTTGAAGGCCAAAAAGTTACTTTGGTACTTAGATAATGGTTGTTCAAGGCACATTATAAGAGATATGAAGAAATTTGTCAATCTAAAACTAAAAGTGGAAGGCTTTTGTCACATATGGTTTCAACAACAAGGGAAGAAGTCTTGGATGTAATGATATAGGAGATGGTTCCTCCATTAACATGCCAAATGCGCTTTTGGTTGGTGGTTTCAAACATAATTTGCTAAGTATTACATTTATGTAACAAAGTTCATAAGGTAGTATTTGATTTAGATTATTGTTGAATATATGACTCTAAAACTAAAAAAATCATATTGGGTGATAAGCACGTTGAGAACATTTATATGTTAGACATAGATCATGTATCATTAGGATCGAATGCTTGCTAGCTAGAGATGAAGATTAATGGTTATGCCATAAAAAATTTACTCATTTGCATATGCATAATTTTAATAAGTTTTTTTCTAAAGATTTATTAATGGTCTTCCAAAGCTTTTGAGAATGTTAAGGCATGTGAAGCTTGTCAAAAGGAGAAAGGAACTAAAGTTTCTTTCAAAGAGAAAAATTATGTTTCAACTATTAGATCCTTAGAGTTGTTACATATGGACTTGTTTGATCCTTCAAAAACTATGAGCTTTGGACAAAAACATTATGATGTCATTATAAATGATTTTTCTAGAGTCACATGGACTCTATTTTTGGTACACAATAATGATGTTTTTACCTCTTTTAAGAAACTTGTCAAAACTTGTCAAACTTTAAAAAAATTATCTATATTAGTTCAAGTAAGAGTAATCATGAGAAAAAAGTTTCAAAATGATCAATTTAACTCCTTTTTTGAGAAACATGAAATTAGGCATAATTTCTTTGCACTTAGGATTCCATAGTAAAATGGAATTTTAAAAAGAAAAAATAAGTCTTTAAAGGAATTGACAAGAATCATAATAAATGAAACTCTTTTCCTCAGTATTTTGGGATAATGTTGTTAACACTACATACTATGTAATTAATAAGGTGTTAATTAGCTATATTATTAAGAAAACTCTATATAAACTTTACAAGGATAGAAAACCAAAAATAAGACATCTTAGAGTTTTCAAATGTGAATATTTTGTACTAAATAATGACAAATAAAATCTTATAAGTTTCACACAAATACGGATAAAGATAGTTGATGATACATTTTTTATGCACACATTATAGTTCTATTGTATATTGAAGACACTTTTCATATGCTTAATTTTTTATTTTTAACTCATTTTATTTTAATAATAATTAATTAGGTTTATTGTATATATTTATTTACTTTTGTATTTTCAGTTATGTAACCTTTGTTCACTATATTTTAGTTTTAATGGTATTAGATTCTACATCTAAAAAAAAAAAAAAATTAAAATACACATATGACTTGTTATATTGGAGTTTGTAACCTTCTCTCTATTTCCGTTCAACCTCTCCTCCCATTTCTAACTGTTTTAATTTAACAAAATTTTGATATGCTTCTACTATGTTCTGTCCCAATCCCCCATTTTAATAAAAAATTATAATTTATTAAGGAGTAATTATTTAATTTAATTTTTTTTAATAGTCATTAGTACAATAAAAGGGTGCAGGTGACAAATCTTTTTTCCTGTAAAAATATCTATATTTCTGACATACCGCAACAATTTACAGAAAATACTTTTTGTGGATTGCTTTGTTTAGATACATATTTTGTTTTGCGGGTAGTCATTTGTTGTACCGCTACTCTGAGCAATCATGTCTATTGACTTTTATAGACATCCACACTGAACAACTAGATCTGTCCGACACTCTAAATATCTATTCCACATCATTCCATTTAACATTATTAAAACAATTTCAAAACATTTTAAAATGACAGTCTTTATTTTATTTAGACGACAGTCTTTTATTTGTAACTTACATTATTTTAGTAAATAAATTTTAAAGTATTTCAACTGTTAAACAATAAATTTAAGTGGAAAAGTAATAGGACTATTCACATTTTAAATTATTAGTATCTTGAGGGATTATTGGTATTGATAAAAGATATTTATGGTAAAAGAGAAGAAGTCAAAGATTATTTTAAAGTTTATTATTTGATAATGACTTTTAAAATTTAACATTTTAAACAGATATTTTTACCGGAATAAAATATTTGACAATTTTAATATTATAAAACATGATTATATTTATACAATTATATTCCATCAATTGTGTAAATTTGTTTTAGAACAAAATTTGGTTTAAGTTCTTTTTATCTGGACTTACGACTTTTGAAGTTCTCAATTTAAATGATGAAAAGATAAATAAACTTATAAAAATTAATTAATTTTTGTGTTTCATTTAATATTGGAAAGATTAAAGTTAACCTTTATAATTATTTACATACCTCTTTGAATAATAAATATACATATATACATTAATTAATTATTTCTTTAGTTACGTTAGGAGGAGTTACATAATTTATAAAGTAATATATATCTTTATAATAAATTTTGATTTATTCACGAATTATTATATATGAATTTTAATTCTTAGGTAAATTTAATATTATTTAGGATTTTACCTACAAATCTATTATATATAAATTTTACATACAAATTTTATTTATGGATTTATCTATAAAAAAATTCGTAGATAATTATGTACATATCTTAATTCTAGGTAAATTTAACATTATTTATAAATTTTACGTAGAGATTTGTTACTTAGAGATTTTTTCATAGATATCTAAATTTGTATGTAATTATGTACATATCTAAATTCATAAGTGTCGCAACTGGGGTCACTGACGGGTACGGCGAATAAAATAATTTATTTTAATTTTCAAAACAAATGAGTCGTCACCATAGTTTATTATGGAAAACTATAGAAAACCGAAAAATTGATAAAGCAAGTCTGCGAAAACCAGATTTCGGATCCGGGAGTCGGTTACGTGTGGGAAGGTATTAACACCCCATAACGCCCGTTCTAAGACAGTACCTTTAATTATAGCACTCCCACAACGCCCGTCCTAAGACGGTACCTTTAATTAAATGAGTAAAATAATTATGATTTTGTAAAATGTTTATTTTTTTCAAAGAAAACAAAAGACAAAAATACAAATAAAAACAAAGAAAAATATTTTTTATTTTGGGAAAGGGCCTGACAACGTCTGACCTCGCTCCTACGTATCTCCATCAAGGGTGAAGAATCATGGTTACGTAGTTCTTTGGATAAGATTGTTTATCGAGTTAATATTTTATCTGTGACATATTTGTAATTAATTTGTTATATTTGATATTAAAATGATTTATTTCCAAAGTTTCATATTAAATATCGCGTGACGCGTGTGGCCATTTGATATTTAAGAAACATTTGAAATAATAATATTAAATATCGTATGACGCGTATGACCATTTGATATCTAGTATTATTAAATAAAAAATAATATTTCAAAAATTTATTTTCTAAAGTTTATATTAAATATCGTATGACACATGCGGTCATTTGATATTTAAAAACTTTAGAATAATAATATTAAATATCGTATGACGTGTGTGACCATTTGATATCTAACATCATTAGAAAATATAATATCCCAAAATTTTATTTCCAAAGTTTTATATTAAATATCGTATGACGCGTGTGGCCATTTCATATTTAACATTATTAGAAAATATAATATCCTAAAATTTTATTTTCAAAGTTTTATATTAAATATCGTGTGATGCGTGCGACCATTTGATATTTAAAAAACATTTGGAATAATAATATTAAATATAGTATGACGCGTGTGGCCATTTGATATTTAACATTATTAGAAAATATAATATCCCAAAATTTTATTTCCAAAATTTTATATTAAATATCGTATGACGCGTGCGGCCATTTAATATTTAAAAAACCTTAGAATAATAATATTAAATATCGTATGACGCGCTCGGCCATTTGATATCTAATATTATTAAAAAATATAATAATCCTAAAATTTTATTTTATTTCCAAAGTTTTTTATATTAAATTTTATTTTTATTAAAAACTAAAAAGAAAAAAAAACATGCAAAATATAAGCTTAAACTATGGAGGTATACAAATAAAAGTTTTTTTTAAATATTTGGCTCACTCAAAAAAACTCAGAATGATTTTTTATTGAGATAAGGGGTGTTATGGTAATATGGGGTGCGAATAGGAAGGCCCCAACTCCACAACCCTAGGCCATCATCACCTCAACCCTAAGCCACCACCACCTTACTCCAAACCTATGTTAGGTCTACTAACCCAAAGCGGCAGGCGATGAGACGGCGGCGACAGGAAGTGCGGCGACGGTGTGGGGCAGTGGCGGCTCGGGAGGTTGTTTTGGGAGCACAAAATACATGGACAAAATACAGAGAAAAATGTATGGCAGATGGAAGATGGTGAATTTTTTTTATATTTAAGAAATAAGAAAAAAAAATACCATAAAAAGCAAAAGGACCTCCTTTTTTTTTATTTTTTTATCTTTATATGAAAATAAAATGATGAAGAAATAAAAAAAAAACATCACAGGGAGATAAGAACACAAGATTTACAAATTTTAAACTTCAAGATCCATATGAAAATCTAAACCTTACAAATCATACCTGTGAGTGTTCTTCAAAAATGATAGTCTCCTTTCCAAAAGTTCTTTGCTTCTCAATTTTAAACTGAGTGTGGATAGTAAGACAAGAGAATCAATCTTCTCTTCTTCTCTACTTTCTCTCTTTCTTTTTTTTTCTCTTTTTCTTCCTCACTCTCAAAGTGATCAGTCATTCTTTTTTGACGTAAGAGTCGTTACCACTTAAGTGAATCTCCTTTTTTATTATTTAATTTATTTTTATTATTTCAAAACAGTTTTGAAAGATTGACTCTTTTTTTTCCTTTTTTTTATTATTAAAGATGAAGTGTAGATGAACGTAAGATAAAACAGTTTGAGAACGGTCATATTTTATTTTTATATTTATATATTTTTTGTTATTGTGAAATGAGAACATGGGTGGTTCAAAGCACTTTAAAGATTCACTGATTCTTTTTTTTATTATTTTAAAAATGAATTAAAAGAAGCAGATTTAAAACTGTTTCAATTTCTTTTTATGTATTTTCCTTTTATTTATTATTCTGTTTTTATTAACTATATTGTTATTTATTTATTTATTTATTTAATTTTTCATTTCTTTTCTTTATTATTTTTTTATTTACTTTATTTTTTTGTTTTTGTTAACTGTTATTATTTTTTGTGTTTTGTAAATAAAGAATGGATAAATTCAAACCTCTTTTTATTTGTTTTATTATTTTTTAATAAAAACCTAACTTAATCAGTTGTATATATTTTTTCTATCTATTATTTTCTTATTATTATTTTTATTTTGGTTAGTCAATTAATTGTAGACACATTTTTTATTTTTTTAATTTTAATTTATTTGTCCGGACGAGATTGAATGATAACAATAAGTAAAGTTTAATAAGTAAAGTTTCTTGTACTTTAAGATTGTAAGTAAAGTTTCTATTTATTATTTATAAACTTATCAATTATTACCTCTTTCTATATTATATAAATATGTGTTACTCCCGTCAAAATAATCTTAGAAAATGATTTTAATCTAAGATAATTAGTTAATCTATTATATTTTATAGTTGTTATCTCAATCTTTTTAATTATCTAAATACTCTAATTTAAAGTCTTCTGTTTAGATTTTCCTTTTTAAGTTACAAAATAGAAATTGAATGTGATAAAATAACTTAAACTTAGAGGAACAACAAACATACATGTAGATTTTAATGACGTAGGAATAAGATAAGTTAAGAACAAGATAGAAGATAATAACTAAAAAAAAGTGTAAATGATGAGCATACACATACGTACATTAATTGTAATTTGGTTGGCTAGTCATGCTTAGGAGGTTACACAGTTAATTTATATCTAAAGATTCTATTTATAGATTCATCAATAGTTACTTTAGTTACTTATCTTATTTTAAAGTATAAGGTATATAAACATAAACACGTGTTATCATTCTTTTTTGTATCAATCATTATGTGTGTGAAATATGTACTTAGGAATTTCCTGACTTCCAGAATATTTAAAATTAAAGAGCTTTTCAATTTGGCTTTAGTCCTAAAAGAACTTTACTCACATTTATCAATCCAAGCAAAATATTGATCCTTATTCTTAAACTAAATTAGGAGAGTCATTATCTTTAAGAATCATTCTATCAATCTCCAATAATACTCATCAAAATCCATGAAATCCTTTATATTATCTTTAAGATATTCCCAATACAATATTACATCCATTTTAGAATGATCACATAAATCTCATTGAATTGATAATTTCTCACAAATTTAATCTTAAATAACTATAATTCACACTTAAATCATTTGCATATAATTGTTTCTCTTTTAATATATTCAACATTACTTTTAAGTTGAGGTGAGATTTATATTTTTTATGTCTTCTTGAATAGATAAAAATGTCATTTCCAAAGAGAAAAAAAAAGTTATAAAGAAAATAAAATATCAAGTTCATTAATGTTTATTAATATTTATTAATATTTATTAATGTTTATTAATATTCATTAATGTATGATAATCGACCCATTTTATATTATTTTATATTGTGTAAAACATGTTTTAAAAGATGATTTTAATCTATAATAGACCGATTTTGTTATTTATTATATTATTGTGTCACTTAAAAATATACACATACAAAAAATGGAAAATATAATGTGTCAAATAGGATGGTCTTTTGTATAAAAATATCAACTACTAACAAAATTAAGTATACACTATCTCGAATATAATTATGTTTCCTTAAAAAAAAAAAATTATACCTTAAATAAAGAAATAGAAAATACACATAAATCACATGAACATAAACTGCATGTGCACAATATTTTTCTGATGCACCGCCACCGTACCATTAAACCATCTCAATCCTACATTGCGCAATGCTCTATCTTGGGTACTACGGATACACTAACAGACTCGGACTGTATTAGGTTCCGTTTTCGCTAATCCAATCCCTCTCCTTTCTATTCTCTCTCTATCTCTCTCTCTATATATATACTCTTCAGCATTCCATCCATCTCCGTGAAGACGGAAACGCGCGGTTTTTCTATGACTGCGCGAACATTTTCCGTCACTTTCCCGATAAAGTCTCCATACACACTCCTCTCTCGCCCCTTCGCATTCTCTGATTCCTCTCTCTTCTGATTCTCTCATCGCAGATTTTCATACGTCGAGAGCGACTTAGGGTTTCGAAAGCCTCGCGATTTGTTCGGGAAAGGGACGGAGGGAGAGTTTCGTTAGGGTTTTTGTTTGCCGAGTTGTTTTGCCGGGATTGGAGATGGGGAGCGACGATCGAGACGGTAATCGGTTGATCAAGGCGAATTTCACCGCCGACGGAGCGGCGAAGCTCAAGGAGAGTGTGATGGAGAAACTCAAGGAATTCATGGGAGATTATTCCGATGACACTCTTGTGGTACGAACGAAAATTGTCGTTTATTTGTTGAATTGTTTCTGAGAGAGAAGTCTTGCGCTTATCGAAGCTTTTTTTAAGATTAAGGATATGATGACTGATTAATTAGCCCCTGGTGGTTTTCTTACGATGAGCGGATCTGGATTTTATTTTAAAATTTGTGGAGTGTTGTTGTGTGCGAATGCTGTATGGTATGAGTTGGATGAGGGAATGGGTTGTGGTGGAAAATCTGTATATATTGTGACTTGAATGGTTAGGGTTTTTTCTGCACGTTATGGAGTGCTTGTTTTTAGGAATATAGATGAGTGCTAAGTGAAGATGTCAAGATAAGTTAATGGATATTGTAAAAGTAAAGTGGAAGGCCACTTGTGACCTTAGTGTTGAAGGCTGTCATATGCACTGTGTTTGAAAATGTGATTCTAGTTTTAGTGTATGCTAATTGCTTTTGGTATTCTACTTCATTGAAATTCTGGTTGATATTATGATTTGGTGAAATCGTGTTATTGTGATCGTGGTTGGGGTTTTGTTGTGATTTGTCGTGTTGCACGCCACTGCCTCCGCTAATGCGGCATCTGTTGTGGTCCCGTGAGTTTAGAAACCTTGATTTTGAGACCATAATCAAGGTCATGGACCTATTTGAAACCTTGGGTGAAATCTTGATGTAGATACACTATGGGTTATGTTCGAACTTTACTTTTATTTTTGTTTTACATGGTTCGCACTTTATAATGCACGTTCATCTCCAATTGTTCTCTCAATGGACTAGTGTTGAACATGCTCCTGCATGTTTTCAATCACAACCTACATATGGTTGGCTGGAGCATGTGCTTGTGCATGCTGAATGGGCTTTATGTAGTTGTGCTATAGCGAAGTTGAACACACATAATTTACGATCGCATTTTGGGGAAATTACTCTTAGATGAGGTGAGATTGCCCAACGGTGAGTTTGCCTTGTGAACTGTATAGGTCATGTGTTCATATCCTGGAAATGGACTCTACCTGCATTGATAGGGCTGCTAACCCTCCCATGACCTCATAATGCGAGTCTTGTGCTAGACTGCCCCCTATATTAATTGGAATAAAAAGATTGTGTGAATAAATAACAACTGTTGCATGTGAGGAAGAGACTGGCAAGAACATTGGGAGAACCACACCACAAATAACTAGCTATCGTAGTTGGAGAGCCCAAGGCCTTATAAGCCCCAATGTAAAATGCTGTACTTCTAATTTGGGACCCAAGTCTCCTACCTTGCAAATGGATCATAGCATGTCTGCAGTCCTGGCTGGCTGTTCACTAGCCCTTTGACTAGTTTGGGTGAACACTTTAATGCCAGAGTTGCCAGCCGTCTTACTTGTTTACACTTGAGACATGGTGGTATGCTTTGATACCATTTAATTAGGACTTTAGAACCATGCTCTTAAAACTAGCTATTGTAGTAATAGATCCTAAGGCATTGTAAATTTCACACTAAAATCCCATACTTCCAATGTGGGACTTACCTCAAGTCCTTACCTTGCAGTTGGATCCTAGCAGAGAGAAAGAGGACACTAATGAGAAAAACATATCAAATGAAAGATAATCTGATTAAATAGAGGAAGATAATACCCTGAAATATTTTAGGAGAAACCATTAAACAAAAATTCACCTTATTAAGTTTATTGAAAATCGTTTGTAATAGTTCAATCCCATTGTGTTGTTTGATTCACTTGCCAGTGAGACAATTTTGGTGTCTTGCGGAAATGCTGGCATTCATCTGTATTGTGTAATGTGTTTTATCTTCAGAATTTCATTGTTATTTTTAAGCAAGTACACTTGTCATTCTTATTTTTGTTGTACGTGAGGATATTGTATTTCTGTTGTTCCTTTTCTTTCTAACAATAAAAATGCTCTAGTAGAAGGAACCATTGAGCATACAAAATTGCAATACGATATTAAAATTTCCTATGATGAATTTGATTTCATTGAGTAAACTAACTTTATTTTGTGCAACAACAGGATTACGTTATTGTTTTATTGAGGAATGGTAGGCGCAAAGAACAAGCTAGGAATGATTTAAATGTTTTTCTGGGAGAGAACAGTGATTCATTTGTATCATGGTAAGTTTATCCCTTTAATAGATAAATTTAAATTAATTTAATTGCAGCAATATAGTTTTCATACCCATCATTATGCGCTAACATATATTCATATCTCGTTAATAGGCTCTGGGATCATCTGGATTTGCATTTAGATTTGTATGTACAACCTCAGGCATTGCTGGATGAAGCTCCTAAAAAAAATACTATATCAGAGGTTCAAGCTGGGGGCGATGATTTTCAGCATTTAAATTCAGGGTCAGAAAGAGTAAAATCTAATAAGTTATCCAGAAGTCGCCATAACAAAGATTGGAAAGGATTGATGAGGGAAGAAGCTGAACCATCTCCTATTCGAAGCTCTGTGGCTGACAATTCTCATTTGGAGGAAAAAGGTCGACCTGAAGCCAATTATGGTCCAAGGTCCCTTTCTCCTAAGCCTCCAGTTCAGAGGAAAAGGGGCCGTGCTGATGAACAACAGAGGACAAAGGTTTGAACTGCTATACAACTATATTTGCTTCATTTACTCTCTACACAGACATTTAAATGGATTGTGGCAGTAATCATAATCTAATAGAAGTGAATTAGTTTATATAGTTGAGAGGCAGTAGTTTATTTATTTATTTATTCTATTTTTCACTTAATGTCAGTGTTGTATTCTTGTATTTTGAAAATATGGTTAGGTTAATCATATGCCAGAGAATTGCATTAATTTGAGCTCCCAATATTTTATTGATACTTGATTGGATGGATTGTATGTGTCTATTCCACCTTGTGACTGAGATAAAATAATGACATCCTTGTGTGGATAAAATCACAACTTAGTTGTACTTTCCTTAGCTTGTTATTTTTGTATTTTTTTTCAGTATAATAATAAAATGCTTCTTGATCCCTTGCATTCAAACATCTAACTGTTAACTTCTACAGAGGGAATCTGTCTCACAAGTAAACATTGCTGCTCCACGAAGGCTGCTTCAATTTGCAGTGCGAGATGCTGTAGCTACTTCAAGAACAGCCAATTCAGGCATGATGGAGCCTTCCCTAAAGCGTCTTCGATCTGTAGTTTCTACATCGACTGGTGATTCATCTTTGGTTGAACGTCCACAGAGGATGCAGCTTGCTTCCAGGGTGGCAAATCCAATGGCTACAGTGATTAAGGCTGTGGCAGAAGCTGCAGAAGATGTGATAAAATCCAAGTCCTCTGGAAGTGTATTTGATAGACTTGGTCGTGGTATGGATACATTAGATGATAATAGACAACTTGAAGATAGTTACCAACATCAGGAGCAAAATCATTTAGTAACTGACTACAATGGGCAGTATGCTGCAAATACGACTATGCTGGGACATGAAACTGGTTATCCTTCTGATTTAAATTCTTCAGATAATGAAGGGTATGATGATATTAATACCATGGGTCGTAGAGTGTCTGGAGCTTCTCAGATCAGTCCCTCTGTTGGAAGCAGGGGCAATGATTCACTGATGATGCAGTATAGTTTAGCAAAAACTGTTGATGATAGCTTGCACCTAAAACGGAATCAAGAACGAGAGCAACTTGATGCTTCACCCAACACATCTCATAAGATTGTGAATATATTTTCTGTTAATGTAAATACATGGAAGCCACCGAAACATCAGGAACCAAGAGAGGTTGAAGAATTAGATGGTAGTAAAACTTTTTACAATGAAAGAGGTCCCAGATCTAGTCTGCGGCTGGTGAAGGAGAATGCCAACACACAAAACGTTAGTAATGGGAATGTGAGTTTTTCACTCTTGGTGACATTCTGAGATACTGATTTCTGTTAAAATTTAGGGTAAAGAACATAAGACCTTGGAGAATAGCTGTTTCTCAACTTTCTTCCCTAAGAATACTTTATCATTCAATCCCTTTGATATTTGGTCTGATGTGAAAATTTTACTTTTTTAGTTAAGATAAATATTTGGGGTGTTCAAAACCATACTTCAAGGGTTAAAAAATGTATTGAACTGAAATTAAAATAAATAAATATAACATGCTTATTTAGCTGCAGATCACTTTCACTGATATAATTTTATTTAACAGGTAAACCCTGCTCTTGATGCTCAGAAAGAGTCTAGCAAGGCACACGTAACTGCTTCTGGTGAGATTTTAATCTTCTGTGACATGTGAAAATTTGTAGTTTTGGAGGTCAATTATTTTATAATGCTGAAGGGTCTGTTATTAAGTACATATTTTACAGTGTATTCTTTTTATTTATTTTTTATTTTTTAAAATATACCATTTGAATACTTGGGTTATCAGGTGAGGAATTGACTGCATCTTGTGTGTTCTCAGGTTCTAATGCTGCCGGTCGTCCTTCAGAAGATGTTGATTCCAGAACCATTTTTGTTAGCAATGTAAGAACTCTTACGTTATTCTTGATGATGGAAGGTAGGTGGGATTTGTTTGATTTCTGATGTTGGTTGCCACAGGTTCATTTTGCTGCCACCAAGGATGGCCTGTCTCGGCATTTTAATAGATTTGGGGAGGTTTTGAAAGTGATTATAGTTACTGATGCAGCAACAGGGCAGCCAAAAGGGTAAGACGGTACTTGTCAAAATTTTGTTTCATTGGTTATATACAGTATATTTTTTAGCGAATTATTCACATTTGTTTGAGCTTGTGCAGGTCAGCTTATGTTGAGTTTATGCGAAAAGACGCCGCAGATAATGCATTATCTCTGGATGGCACTTCTTTCATGTCACGGATTCTCAAGGTAGTTATTGCAGCGTTTGGTATTTCTATAGACGTTTTCCCCTCATATTTAATTTACTTCTGGTTCTTGTTCTTCATTTTTAAGATGTATATTTCTACGTCACTATTAACGTTTGTGGCACACCTCATTGATAAGAACCTTTTGTTGTTTTGATTGGGGGTAAGTAATCCTAAACGAAGTAAAGCAGATTAAAATTTTTATGTTGTCTTTTACCCTAACTTGTATGTGTAATCAAAATGGATTTTTTTGAATTATATTAGGGAGTTGATCCTGGTCAACTCTTTGAGTTATATGTTTTATAACATCGGCAGTGCAATGCCGATGTTATTCATGATAATGCATAGAATTAGTCCATTTTTTTTTAGATTTGAAGCAAAATATGAGGTTAGTGAACTAATTTTATTTGAGTTTACTCTACTGCAGGTTGTTAAGAAAAGTGCTGCTCATCAAGAATCAGGTTCAGCTATGGCATGGCCACGCATGTTTAGGGGTTCAGCATTCCCTTCCGCTAGGTTTTCTAGACATCCGTTTCCAAGAGGTATTCCTGGTGCATTTAGACCTCGACCCCCAATTAAATTGGGTGCCAGGAGCTTGCAATGGAAGCGGGATGCTCAGGGATCTGACAGTAGTTCTTCTATGAATACCGGTAGTGTCGCTTCTCCTGCAGCGCCTGCTGCTCGTGGTTTCACCTATGTTAGAACAGAATCTAAGCCAGAAAGTAGCTTGGGTACCACGTAGTTTATTTCTTAAGATGGTCTTGAGAGTGGTTTCATATCTGATGGTATAAAAAAAACTGGTAAAAAAATGATGTATGGAGACGCCTGCCCTAAATTTTGAAATTTTCATATGTACATGGAAGGTGGATATTTTATATCCTAGGTGTCTAGTAGGTAGTAGATGACATTTCCAAACAAAGGTTGTAGAAGACGTTTAACAACGGTTTTTTTTATTGTCTTGGGTTGAGGCTAGAGACGGGAAGGTCATTGATTTTATTGGAGGGAGGTGAAGTGTAATGGAACTACCTGGTGGGAATTATCCATACATTGTAGGGTGGGCCCTCTGTGGTCTTCGTTACCACGGGATATCATGTTTCTCTGCATTATTTTTGGTCAAAAGTGTTACCTTTGATAAATCAAATAAAGCAGGGGTGGGGGGAGGGGGTTTGTGGGATTAGACTGCGTAATTATCTCCACTGTTCACAACTTCAGATCATTAAATATTTTATTCTTTCTGTAATTTTACACTTGTGTATTTCTGGCTCCTCGTCTTACTGCTGTTTTTCTTTCCTTTCTCGATAATTTTCTTTTTTTTTTTTCTCTTTCCTCGTGCCGTTGACACTTGAGCATGCTTTGTGGAACCTTCATCTATGTTTGCAGGATAATCCTTAGGCTCCATGCTCTTTATGGTAAGCAACCGAACCTCATTATGCATGTCAGAGAATGTTATTATCTGCTATAGCATTAAGCACATGGTTTCTTTTTACACATTATTATTGTTCTATTTTGTTTACGAAAATGTTTTTGACGGAAACACGTTTTTTTAAATCACATTCTTTTAAGAAAATCTCAAATTATTTTTCTCCCCCATTTTATTTTCACCCAACCAAACATGGCATAACTAACAACTTCACCTAGTGCCACTTTTTTCCCTGTTTATTTGGTCCCAATCGGATGACTGACAAGGTCAGCGACCCACTTCATTTAACACCAATTAATTTGGAACGCTGCAGCCATGTGATTGTGTGCCCAAAGCCAACTCAATTTTTATTTTATTTTATTTTCTTAAATGACAAAATTAACATAAAATAGAGGATAAATTAATAATATTAACTTCAAACTATATTAGGATTCTAATTTTTTTCAAATTCTTCATAGACATTTTAAAACATTATCTTATTGCTTCTTTTCATAGTACATTATACATGCGTATACTTAAATTTCAAACTATATTTGTATCGCCTATTAAGTTCCGGTAGGAGAGTCAATGCGATTATAAAAAACCAAATTTTACTTCATCTTCTTTTTATATGTCTGTTTTATGAACAAAAGCAAAATGTTATTAAGCTATTTGTTATGTTTAAACCTTTTTTCTACTCAAATCAAATGTCAACAGTTATTTATGATTTATTTGGCCAAATTTTTTTATTGAAACTTACGAGTGAGAAAATAAATAAATAAAATGGAGTTTTTTACAAGTTTAATTAGCTTATATATAGATTAATTGATAAAAGTTTTTCATATACTTTTTTTAAAGAATTGTTTTATAATTTATGCATAAACTAATTTTAATTTATACAGATTTTTTTTCTTCTTCTAAAAGTCTTTAAAAGGTTTGTTTAAACCTATTCTTAGACCAATATGTTAAACTGTTGAGCTCAAACCTTTATATAATGTCGAGTAGATAGTAAATTTAGTTTCTGAGTTTTCACTTATTATATTCGTATTTGAAATTAAAAAAAGCAATTCTTTTAAATTTATTTTAAGATTTTATTTAATAATGTTTTTTCTTCTCATTTTGTTTCTAATCCAAACACTTAAGTGATGACATATGTTTAAGGACCAAAATTAAAAGAAATAGGTTAATTTTAGGGACTTAAGTGAAACTGAAAAAAAAGTTCAAGAATTTATTTTAGCTTTTGTTTTTAAAATCTACGGGATTAAAAAAAAATACCTTGTAACTGAATTAATCATTTACTCAATAAACTTGATTTATAAATCATTCAGAGTTATACACATATTCAACGACTATATTATTAAAATATGGTTGATTTCAAAATGAATGGTCCTATCTGCAAGGAATGGAATCATAATCTAAAGAAACATATCCCAAAAGTAGAATTAAAACCAACTAAAACATGTAATATAGTACACACATACTGATACAAAATACAATAATTTTGTACCGAAATTCCTAGGATATATTTTGTATGGAAAAACAAAACTAAAAGAAAAGACAATCTCAATTTGACATCCTTTTATTGTAGGTGGATCTAGGGATTCATCTTTTGCTTCCCGTTATGCTGTCGTAAAATAGCATGCACGTAGGTATGTATGTCATGACTTAGAATTGCAAATAGCAGGCAACAAAGGAGAGGAGTGAGACAGCAAGGAATGGATCAAGAGCGCCGGCGCTGCCTTTGGGTGCCCCCGGCGTGGCAAGGCTGGCGGGGGCTTCCGCCTTGTCGTGGCCGCCGTGTGCCATGGCGGTGCTAATGCAAGCGACGGCAAAGAGGACAACACAAGTAGCCTTCTTCATCTCCATCACTGAGTATCACTGAATTTGACTTGTAGTAAAGAAAGAGAATTTGTTCAATATGCATAAAATAGGTTTGGACTTAAAGAGTGTTTTATAGAGGGGAGTACGGACCACTTTGTTCCCACATTTAAATTTGTTTTTTTGTGTGTGTGTGGTGATGCTTATTACTTTTCAAGGTGGTTGGAGTTGTGTGGTTGATTATCATTTTGAAGTGTGGTTGATTATCATTTTGAATAGGAAAAATGATGCAACTTTTGGTTAAGAAAAAATAAATTATTAATTTCAAATATATGTATATTTCTATCTAAGGGTTGTAAACGGTGAGATATATGTTACTCTTTTAGATTATTTTTTTAGTAATTTTTCATTTAAGTTTATAGAGATTTTTCATTATAAGTTTTTTTTTTTTTTACTTTTATTTTTAATAAACAAGTTCACACAGAAGAATTTTCACTTAAGGTGAAATCGGAATAACTTGAGTAATGAGTTGTGTAGAAATGAACTTACGTGGTGCTGTTTCTTTTAATTCTTTTAACACAGTCCATGTGTTTTCACTTTCACTTTTCTTCTCTTTTTCTCACTCCATTGCATGCCACGCATTTTCTCCTGCATTGTTTCGACATCTTTTTGCTACGTTTCGAGCTCCTTAGGTTCTCCATTCAGCTTTATTTCACTTTTGGTCCTTCATTTACGTTGAGAGCTTTGTTTGAACAGTGACATTTTCATTTCAAGCTCCATTCGAGGTACCCTTCGTTTGAAGCTTTTAATTGTTCATTTATCCTTCATTTTCGTTTGCTTTCACTGATTGTGGTTATTCATTGATATTTTGTTTGCATTTTGTAGTTTTGGTAGTGTTCGTTTGCAAGCTTTATGGTGGTCTCGGTTGAATGCTTGGTTTGACATTCCTTGCCTCTTTTAGCAATTTTGTAAAATTCATTAAAAATAGTTAAAAATTTATTTTTGACCCAAATTTTTTTATTAGCATATTGATTTAATATATATTTGATGGTAGAGTTCTTATATTGTATAGGTTTATCATAGATTTAGGGTTTCAAAAATTTAGGATGAAAAAATTTTAAACGACCATAACTTTTGATAAAGAGCTTGAATTGAGACGCTCCAAAAATAAAAGTTGCTCGAAATAGGGTAACGAAGCCCTTGGCCAACCGCCAAAGCCTCCGTAAATTTCAAAATTCCATCGTTTAGGGTTTCTTCTTTATTTCTTTTATTTTTCATCTATTTTTTTTTTATATTTTAGCCTTTAATTTCACATATCTATACTTTTTAGAAAATTCTAAATTTTTTTGTAATGTTTTCTTGTATTAATTAGAGATTTATCAACCTATAATTTTTTTTTTAAAAAAATGACAACACCACGTCGGTTTTAGCCAAGCAACCAACGTGGTGGGACAACACCATGTTAGTTTTAGTCAAACAACCGACGTGGTGTTCACCATGTTGTGTTGTGTTGTGTGTAATTGACATCGATGCCTCGGTTAAACCGACGTGGTAATAGATTACATGATGTCGGTTGTTTAACCGACGTCATGGTTAACGTCGCCTTGGTCGATGTCGGTTCGTGACCTGATGATAAAAGCCTCCCAAAACCGACGATAAAGACATTTTTGCCACTAATGAATTATGCTCGATTAGATGCACGTGAATGAAGTAAGTAAAGGTAAAGTTGAAGGACTCTCAGTGAAGTATAAGTGAGAGTTATGTGTCTTTAAAATAATAAGTTAAAATTATAACATGGACATACTAGAGACACAATCTAAGTGAGTTGTAAGACAAAAGAAACTTAGACCAAATAATATAAATTTAGTGATAGAGACTGAACCAAATCATTCAATATCACACTTGAGTAAAACACCACATTGCATACAACTTGAAGATTATTTTCCTTTTACAATTGGTGTAATTTTAAGCTATGAGTGTTGAAACGTCTTATTGTTAAAGGTTGTTATAGTTTTTTTTATTTATATAATTCTTCTTCTCATTTTTAATATGATTGATTAATTTTGATTAATTGTTTTTACTTCATGCTTAATGTTTACTTTATATCTTATCGACTCAAACCTTGATTTTATATTTTGAATTGAAATTGAGAAACTTTGTTTTAATTAGAATGTTGGTAAAAATACTAATATTGCTAGCTCGTACAAATATATTAATTTTTAAGTCCAAAACCTTAATAGTGTTGATTGGTTAATAATTTTACCAAGGAATTCAGATTTTTTAAGTAATTTAGTTTCTCTACTAAGAAATTAAGGTTAAATTAAATCAGATAATCGTTAAATTATCTGAGAGATCAAAATTATTAAATAAATATTAGAGTAAATTATATTGGAAATGTTAATGAAACCAATCTTTGACTTCTTTTATTCATTTAAATATCATTCTATCTTAATCATTTTATATTTAACTATGTATCCTCTATATTTATATACCTTTCATTATTTAAATCAAGTCTTTTTATTTTAAGCGTTTTTTTTCCTAATTTCAAATTCTAAATATCTCTTTTTTTCTTTATATGAAATAATTAGTTTCAATGGAGTAACATTTGGATTGGTGTTCATTTACTACTTGCGACCACTTGGTATGTTTGCTAAGAAATCATCAAATAAGTTTAAGTTGAATTAATATGGAGTATGAGAATGATATTAAAGAATTTCTATAATTTGCTTAACAAAATATAACAAATGTTAATAGGAGATATTGTTGTCCATTATGCATTAATTATTTGAATGGAAGAACACTATAAAATGAGTTTTATGTGAGGACAATCTTTGGGATGACTTCTTGAGGAATTATACGACATAGCCTAGTGAATTGCTAAACATTTAAGTGTGTCCTAATTTTAGTATTTTGATGTTCATTTGGATGATCGATTGGATAATACGATTACCAAGGTTAAACAAAAATGTCAACAAACATATGTATGATATCTTAAAAATGATTTGGAGAAGCCTCTGCATTGAGATTGCACAGATTTTACACATATGTTAGAAGTATTAATATCAATTAATATATTAGAAGTATTGATATTAATTATTGTTAGGGCGAGAAAAAGGAAATTGATAAAAGTTTGATGGAATTGCTTGAATTATTGAATGAAATGTTTTCATGAGGTAATACATTTTTTACTTGTCGCTATGAGGTGAATAAAATATTTTGTTCTATGAATACAGAGTACACGAAAATACATACATGTTTGCTTCAATAATTATTACATATTCCAAAGAGAGTTTAAAGCATTGCTTAAGTATCTAAAATGCATATTAAAAAAAGAAATCACCCAAAACCCGTTTGCATACACATTAAGATGAATCTTAGAAAAAATATCCAACAAAAAAACGTATATATATGTGTTATTGCTTAGCAAAGAATAAAATGCCCTTACTACAACTTTGAACATTTTGATAATGAAAATATAGAAAAAGGACTTTTGGACTCTAATTATAATGGTATATTTCTATCATTCCAAAATGTATGTATTTGTTTATTAATATTAATGATGTAATCAATTTTGTGTGACATACCGATGAAAGAAAATGTGATGAAATGTTATATGGTGAAGTTGATTTATCGTAAAGAAAAAGAAATTAATTTTGTATTTTCAAAATTTGAAAATGATGCAAAAAAACCTTAAGCACATTCTTACAATAAATCAAATGAATCATTCCTAACTTAAATTTCAAACATAATTTATAAAATATTTTACTTGTCATTTATGACTTGTGATATTAGTTATTAACATGTTTTACTTGTCATTTATAATTTGTTTTATTAGTTATGTATAAAGTCAAAATACATAATATTATTTATAATAATATCAAGATAAATATAACTAAAATATATATATATATATATATATATATGTTTATTTAACTTTAATTGTAAACCACTTAAAACAAAAAGTAACTCCTTTTATGTCGGTGAAAATGAAAATTTCAATTTTTATACATTATTATTTTATATCATTAATGAATTTTCAGCTTATAAAAATTTTCGTGGTTGTATTGTTAAAAGATATCATATTTTCTTATATAGGAAGAGAATACAAGTTACACTCAATCAAGACATTAAAAAAAAACTTATTACTTTGATCATAAAAAATTATGAAATATATTTACTTATATTTATATTATACACTAAATAATATTTTTTTAATGAATCACAAGTATGAAAACGCTCCAACACTCTTAATGAAGGAGATTCTAATATTATATTTGAAAGAACACGAAAGAAAACCCTTTTAGTAGCTCACAAATAATATTAGAAAAACACTATAGTGTCTTAAATTTTCATTAATTACAAAATTTAGCGGTTGGAATTATTTATTTGGAAGCTAGAGTCTCTAAACAACAATTTCAATCACTAAAATAACTTTAAATAAAATTGAGAAGAAAAATTGAATAGCGTCAAATTTTATGGAATAAATATAATTAAGTCTTTAAATTAAAAATGGGATTTTCTTTTTTGTTTTAAATTCTCGGAAAACTAAAATTCGCCTAATTAAAATAAACATTTAAAAGAGTTTCTTTGTCCCAATCTATAAGCCCAGAATTATCAATCTCAATAGCGATTTTAAAATAAATTGGAACTGAAATCCCAAACTTCAAAATCAAGGCAATTGATTCCGCAGCCCTCTTTTGCAACCGGCACCCAACCCTTTTAACCTGCACCAATCAGCTTAATAATATGACAAAAATGCCCTCCAGGATTTATAATTAAAAAGTATATTTTTTTCTCCTCCTTCTCCATACCTTGGTTCTGTCTCGGCTGTCTTGTGCTCCCTCTCCTTCAAGATTTTCGGGTGATCTTGTTTCTTCTTTATGAGATTTTTTATTTTGTAAATTCTTAATTAAGATGGTTATGTAGATTTCAAGATCTTAGTGTTTGAGATTGTTTTCTTTCTTATCTTTCTAACAGTTCTTGTAAAATATTCAATGACAGTAAATTGGTTTAATTAGGTTAATTAGATATTTTTTCTTCTTCTTACTCTTGTATATTTAAATTTGAATTAAAATTTATTCATATTAAAAGAGAAAATTAATAAACATTATTTTGACATTTCTTTAAACTAAATCAAGTTTTCTAAAGAATTAATATTGGAATTAAATTGATCAAAGAAAATACTTCAACCCATTTAGAAAATCTTTTAAAGTTGAATTTACCACACTTGAACTCCTTGTTGTTAACATTTCTGGTATCCCCTCTCTAATATTCACTTATATTTGAGTTTTTCAAGATGTAGATATCGATTTTCTTTTACTTAGACATGGAGTTCTTGCTATGTATTTTTGTGATAAAAAAATAGTAAGTTTTATTTGAAACCGATGTAGAAAGATTTTACATCCGTTTAAACAAAAAAACTTAAAAAGTATGTATTTTCTAATAAGATATACATCAATTTTACCATTAGTAAAATTCGAAAATTACTAATGTAGAACTTTACAGTCATGTAATAAGACTTCAATCCAAATATATGGTGATTGTCAAACTCATAATAAAAATTGTATAAGTTCTAATAGAAAATATCATGTTATTAATTTAATCCAATTCTATAAAATTTTCATAAATAAAAAATACTAAAATATCTGAAAAAATTAGTATGAATTGTTATTTTTCACACTTCATGCAATGAAAATTTAGTAAAATTTTTTTAACATAAAAATAAGAAAACAAAAGATTGACAAATTAAGCTGAAACAATATCTAATACTGAGCTAGTTACTACATATAATTAATATTTCTGAATTGCTTAGGGTCAAATTGTTACATATGCTCTTTAATCACTCACAAATCAACCAAAAACTAAGTAGGATTTATTGATTGATGTTGCACTTTTATATACGAAAATGGTGCAATCGACTAACAAATAAGCTCGACCAACAATTGTCCATAGTCACATGCATTCTCATAAACCTCTTTCAACCAACTCACTCACATATGACCACTCTTGCAATATCTAGTCTTTGTAGCTACAACTGCACAATCAATATAGAATGTCTATATTAATAACTCTGTCGTCCCAATTGTGTTTAACATAAGGTATATATAAAATTTCGGACAATAAGCAAGTATAACAAATTTAATACATCACCCAATGTGGTTTAACTCCCCAATATGTAGATAGAAAGAGTTTGTATCTAGATGTCACCTTTATAAAGACATAAGGTGTTGTAGCTAACATGAAGCAGAATAACTAAATAGACAAGTCAACTACAACTTTTATTCGTTCATGTGGGACTTCCAACTTATTTATTTTTTCGTTATGAGACACCAGTTTATGTTCACCACAATTCTATAACAATCAATGAATATCACTTTAAAATTGGAGTATAATAAATAATACATTCATTTTAATGCACATATGTCAGTATTGTTACTTAGCTTGTCATTCTATAATTGTCTAGCCACACAGTCTTCATAACTAACAAGTAATGACCTATCCATTGGTGCGCCAAGATAGGCTTTATCTCTATTATATGGGCCTCCTCAACTAATACATTTTTTATTATCTTGAACAACGTTACTAACACTACTCACTCTTTTTGTCTCTTTGTCAAACAGATGCATTCGAATATAATCAATTTGATATTCTTCTCCTTTGATTCTCATCGTCTTAGTCTCCATATACATAAATAAAATCAATATTTACTGTTCAAAACAAGAAAAAAAATTAAAAGTATTTTTGAAATACATTTTCTTCCTAATAACTTTTCAAAATAGACTTTCAAGAATATATTTTTAAAATTATTCTTTTAGAAATATATTCCAAAATATGTATTTTATAAAGTTTATTATAGAAATACATTCTAAAAAACATAATCTAAAAATATATTTTAAAATCATAAATTTGCAAGTCGTCATATATTCAACCCTGCCCCGTTCTGAAACCAAATTTTAGAAGTTTTCTTGATTTTCCTTCCTAGAAAGAAAAAAAACACAAATTTAAACATTGCAAACGAACTGCGATAAAAAAATGGTGTCAACGCCACCCAAAACTGTCCAAAAATAAATGCAATAGACCAAACACACAATAACAAAAAAGTTAAGTAGTTAGAATTAAAAAATAAAACAAATATATTTTTCATATTTAGTGTATTATAAAACTTTTACTGGTTGATGGAAAATGACTTCAATATTATTATCTTTTTAAATAGTCCGAACTTTTTTTTTACTATATCTACAATTTCATTAACTAAACACATTAAATTAACTGATTTTTAACAAGTTATAATGTTGCTTTTTTAGTTTTTAAAATATTAATATAAAATAATTTCAATAAAATACTAACTTATCATTTGCTTTTATTAATATTTTTTGTCATATAAATTTAAACAATAGAAAAGTTATATGGTAATCAAGAAAAACTTACAAATAAATCATTAAAACCAGACATAAATATAAATTAAAGAGATTTTGCTCAGTAGAAATAACAATATAATATTATTTATAAAATATGATAAATGGTTAAGATATTAAAAATAACATATATATATATATATATATATATATATATATATATATATATATATATATATATATATAAACTATTCAAATTTAAATACTAACCATTTTTTATTGTGATCAATATTCTTTTTTCAGAAAAAACCAATTATGATTATCAATTTATTTTAATATTTTTATTTGTTAGTTATAATGAACAAATTACAATAATTCAGATAATAATTTTCTATAATATACTTTACTTCTAATATACAACTTTATAAATCAATTAAAATATAATTTTATAATATAAAAATTATTTAAGAAACATACTAGTCTTTGTATATAAAGTTATAATCTCCTATCTACTTGTTCTTACTTGATTGGTTTTTCGTCAAATATAACTTATAAAAATGACTAGGAATTTTTCCATAAATTGACATAACACATTCTTAATATGATTTCTCCAAATGATGTACTTTTCTTGACATACTAAATCCTAACACATATTATTATAATATCACAGTATCAACCAATCAAAAGAGCTTTCTTGAACATCTTCAATTGTGGCAATGGTCTTTGTCAAACGTATGAAAAATCTAACTATGGTCTTTGTTTTCAAACCAATTATCAATTAACTAATAGTTTAATTGTACTTTGCATTAACACATATTTTCTGCCGTCCCTTTGTTTTTTATGTCACTCTCTTCTAATTTGGTACAACCAACAAATACAAAGTCCCCACCTGGAGCCAATGGAAAGAAACCAACCCATTGATAAAGATGGCTAAGCAAATTTAACAATGCATACAACAATTATATAACGTGTAAAAGTTACATAATTTGTGTATGCAACTTAATGCAAAAGTTTATAAATAAAATAATTGATCAAAATAGAAATTTTATTAAAAATATGATTGGAATAAATTAATCATCAACAAAGAAATTATTCTTTTTATAACGTGCTATGAGTATCATATGTGATCTATAACAATTAATATAATGTGGATTTTTTTTAACTGCCTTTTCATGTATAGATTGTTTAAATATTTTTGTTCCTGAAATATCTTTATTAGAATGTTAACAAATTTAAAATTTTTGAATTTTAAATAAGATTCTAGATTATAAAAATAAAAATTTATTTTTTTTAAAAGCAATTCTTTTCCACAATTAAGTTTAGAGGAAAAAAATTATTAAAAAATATGTTAAAAAACATTATATTGAAACAAAAGTTATTAATATCTGAAAAATGATGTAATATAATAAAAATTAAAAAAATAAAGGTAAATTAATATGACACAATTAACACAGTAGTTACATTAATAGAAAATTATAAACATTCTTACTATATAGTTCTAACATTATAAAAATTAATAAAAAAATTTACTTTTATAATTTTTTTGTGTACATGTATTTTTATAAATTTAATATAAAGTCCAATATTATCCTTTTACTTTAATAATTTTTACAACTATCAAACCTATGAATTTTATCAAGTACTTTTTATGCATTTCTCATCATATTTTTGTAATTTTTACTATGTTGAATTTCCACCAGCGTAATACTGTATAAAATAATTAAAATAATATTACTTTTTCACAATTTCTTTTAAAATGTGTTGGCTTTATTTTCTTTAATTTTGTTTACAACATTTCGTTATTCTAAATGATAAAATTTATGAAAAGAAAAACCTTAAATGGTACTTTGTAACATAATAGAAATGATTAAGTTTTAATAGAATATTATGTAAGATAATATAAATAATTAAGTTTTAATAGAATATTATAGATGAAAAAAATATGGTCGGGAGGAAAGATATTAGAGGTCTTTTTTATACACAATAGAAAATAAATTAATGAAAGAAATATTTGGAAAAATTACAAAATATATATATATATATATATATATAGTCTTTTATATAACTTTATGATTAGACAAGGAGATATTAGATACATATCATCTTTTACAAACAGATTCTTACATAAAATGATTATTTTAAAGTTTTCAACTGACACTTGTTGGTCAATGTTGACAATTTGGGTATTTTAAGTTTTACATTTTGTAGACTGCATAGTATTAGTCCTAGTAATCCTCAAAATGTTGTATCTGTATATTGCATAGCAACTTCATTACCTTCATCTTAGTACCTATCCCTTGCATGTAAGAGCATAACAATATCTAGTTTTCTCTTATTTTAATGTAGTACAATCATTAAGAGACGTGTGTTCTTATTGTTCTCCCTAGCTTTAAACTCAGTCTTCCATACCCACTTCCACCATGACAGCCAAAACTTATATCTCAATACCCTATAATTCAGTGTTTTAAACATTTAATTGGGCAGAGGTACCAATTAGTATAGGAAAACTTAACACCTAATATCTTATGCTTCATCCATGATCAAGCATTAAGTTGAGACAAACACCATATTTCATAAATATCTGACTTCTCATTTTTTAAAATAATGTTATTCATGTGTTTCCATACTCCTCAAATAATTGCAATCCACATCCATTTCCAAGTCAAGTTTTGCTTTGTTTTTAGTTCTAGGATACAAAACTGGTCGAAATTTACCATAGGCTGATTATGATGAACAGAGGTTAATCCCACCCACCTATCATGTTTATCTCATATTTTTTTAAGTTATCTTACAGTCAAAATACATGTCTATTACAGTTTTCACTTTTTCCTTACATAGCTCACACAATGTGTTTTCTAGCCCAATCCCTCTTTTGATAAAGTTTTCCTTAGTTGACAATTTTTCCAAAAACACTTTCCAATCACATTTCAGAATAGTTTGAACACTACACTGTTATCCCCTTCTTTAGTATATGATAGCATATCATAGGCTGACTTTACCAAAAAGATTCCTTCGTCATGCTTTTATACCTACTTATCATTCGTACCATTTTTAGGATATTTTTCTTATTACAACCTGTATAAGTTCATTTTATTGTTCATTTTTCCATACTAGTCTTTCCCCTCTCCAAGGTATATTCCAATGTCATGTATCTTCCATCCATTTCTTCATTTCTTTATTTTTAAGTCCAAAGAATTTGATATTGCATATAATATGGGAAATCTCTTATCTAGTAACCCTTTTCCTATTTAAGAATCCTCCCAAAACTTGATCTTATCTTCCGTTCCTATTTTCCATTCTATATAGCTATCAAACCAATTACTAATAAGCTCGTCTTCCTTGCAAGCTTTCCTTACGTCTCTCCATCATCATCATTATTCATTTTTAATTCTACTGTTGTTGGAATAAAGGTTCTTTCACGTACCATATTTAAATTACATGATATTTTTCAACAAACCTCTATCTTCCATCCCTAATCTTCACTTCCATTTTATTAATAGAGTTTTGTTAAATTTTTCAATATCCCTAATATTCAATCCTCCATCTTCCTTTGTTTTACATAGATTTTCTTGCTTAATTCAGACTATTTTCTTTCCCTCAACTCCCTAACCCAAAAAACCTCCTTTGAGTTTTTGAAATCTAACTATCTATTAAAGGTTTGTGATTCATGTTGTATATTAGTCACTTGTAAATGGGTGATATTATGTATAAATAATATTTAAAAAAAAGTTACATACACTTTTATTTAACACGCATATTCTTTCTAGATGTAGTTTTTTTTTTTAATGACATTAATCTTCCTTATGGTTACATTAATGGAATCCATTTCCAAAAATCTTAAACGTTGGTGTATTCATACTTATTTGTGTTCACACATTAAAAGAATTATATATGAAGTGTCACATTGCTTTAGATGATCACTATTTGTAAACATTCATCTGCTTAACTATAATCATAATAAGGTAATCAATCATTTGATATAGGCTTAAGAAAATTTCATGCATAACAAAACAAAGCTCATGCTATAATTTAAAACATGCATATGGTTAATGAAGTAATAATTTATACTCAATATTCTATTTATATTTATATTTGTTTTAAAAGTCACACACAAGTATATGATATTCAATAAATTTAATCATACATTTTATAGTCTTTTTATTTATTTTATATTAAAAATAATGCTTTCTGAAAAAAAATATAACTTTTCTATATTTTACAAAAACAATTTATAATCTAGTGGGAATATAATTTTTAAATATTTTAATATATAATAAATTCAATCATTAAATTTCTTTAATTTAAAAAAAATATTTTTATATTTTCAAACTTATTTTTTTAATTTTTATATTTTTATTTAAAATATTTTAAATAAAGAAAGAAATGGATGTCTTAATAAAAATATGACTGTCATTAGTAAAACATACAAAAAGATAATGTTCACTTAAATGTTAAAGAAAATACATGTGATATTCCATTTAAAAAGATAAAGTGTATGAGTGTTTATTTATAATTAAACTAAATTTTATCTTTTACCAACTAATGACATTGTTAATTTGAGTTGTGTCCTATATAGAAACAAGGAGCCCTGAATGGCTTGGAATCTTCCATCACATTGATCATAGGTGTATGAGTCAACATCACTGGCGCTGTTACTTGGACGACAAGTACTCCAACAAATGAGGTTGTTTAATAAAACAACTCCAATAATTAGAAATACAGCACACAAACTTACAGACAAATCATCACCAACTATTTCTTCTTCCACATATCTATCTGTCCACGTTTCCCTTGGTCCCAACGCCCCATTTTTTCATTCTTCTTCTTTCTCCAATTTTCTTAACTCCTTCATTAATACTCATTAGGAAAATGTAAGAAGAGTTTACAACCAGAAAAGACCAAAGAAGAAAAAAAAATAAATTGATTTTTAAAATTAAAAATAAAAATAATTTTTTATTAAGGTTAAAAATAAAAGAAAACAGAATATTAACAAACAGTGTTAATAACAAGTTAATAAAGATATAAATTTTATAAAACTTTTACATCAAAATAAAAATTATTTTTTTAAAAGTATCCTTATATAATAAACCCATAAAAATTAAAATAAGACTTTAAATCAAGTATTCTTTTGGTGATATAAAACAGCTAATAATTTGAAATAAAAAAATTACCAACATGTACTTGTTTCAGAATAAAAAAATTGACAATGATGTTCTTTGAGAATAAAAAAATGATAGTGATACTAATTATTTCTTCTTGGCTAATTCTCCATACTCTTAATTTATATGCATCACATTTCCCTCCTATAAATATCCTTTCCTACAATCATCATTCACCAACATCTCCACCTTTCACTGTTCTATTCTCCCTCTTCAAATCTTTAACCTAATCTATCTTTCTTCTCTCTTTTCACTTCTCATGGCATCAGCAAACACCATGTTTATGTTTCTCACCATCCTCCTGTTAGCTGTCTTTTCAGCCACTGTGTCTGCCCAGGTCTCACCAACTCCGGCTCCAGATGCCGGTGCAGCCGCTTCAGTTTCCGGTTCCGTCGTCACCGTAGGAGTTGCGGTTGTCCTGTCCATGTTTGCCATCTTCAAGCAATGAGTCCATTCATGTTGTTGAAATGAACCGTTTTTATAATACAGTTTTATTCAGTGATGATTGTGGTGAGTCGGTGTTTGTATATAGTGTATACTGTGACAAAATGGGAGAATATTTACTTGTGTTATTTAATTGTAGGTCATAGGGAGAAATAATTCATAAAGGATCTTGTCCTTTATTATGTTTATTCTTTATTGTGACTTTCTTGTATACCTTTTATAATATATATGATATTTGGTGATTTTATTTCGGTGTATTTTGTTTTCACTTTTGTGTATATTTTGTAATTTGATGCCATAATTTTTTTTATGATATTATTTACATTAAAGCCTGATATATATATATATATATATATATATATATATATATATATATATATATATA